>Ga0209162_1000010_pt1 | contig 212848 bp, 134 predicted proteins | sample YNPNPMetaG_FD_187121 | JGI IMG/M metagenome (GOLD analysis project Ga0209162, IMG submission 187121) | Anoxygenic and chlorotrophic microbial mat microbial communities from Yellowstone National Park, USA - YNP NP MetaG (SPAdes) (version 2) ...
GAGAATGCTGCTGCGCTATGCTTATGGCATCATCCATCATTGTCGTTACCCGATCAGCACAGCTCGGCTAGAAGGGATCAATAATAAAATTAAAGTCTTGAAACGGCGAGCTTATGGTTATCACGATTTTGAATATTTTAAACTGAAAATTATGCAAGCTACCGTCAACTAATTTTTAGAAGAACCTTTTTTCAAGATCAGTGATTCTTTTGGTCAATTGATCAATCGTTGCCTGCTGCTCCTTCATCCCCTGGATCAGCAACGCAACCAGCCGAGCATAATCCACCGATTGAGCATCGACACCATTTTCTTCGAAAGCGACAACTTCTGGAATCACCTGTCCCACATCCTCGGCAATCAAGCCGAGATCGTGTTTGCCGTTTTCCTTCCAATCGAAGGTAACGCCAGTGAGACGCTTGACTTTTTCAAGTGCGCTATTGATGGGCTGGATATTGGTTTTCCAGCGGCGAGAGCTATAAACATCCCAGCCATCGGCAATTGATCTGCCACCACCTTGCTTAACAGTTAAAATTCGCTCTGGTACCGTGGTTCCAATTCCAATATTTCCGTTTGCAGCAACGACGAATGCAGCAACATCAGATGCAGGTCCCAAAGTTCTTCGCCAAATTGCAAATTTATCGCCAATCACGGCAATTCCGCGATAACCATACTTTCCAGTAATTGTCATGTATTCTCCGCCAAACCTAACCATATCTCTACCATTAGCATCGAAATCTGTAGATTCAAAATTAATTAAAGCTGAAGTTCCAGCTAATTTGAATTCGCTATTTTCCAGATGCAATTTAGCGGTAGGATTTTGAGTGCCAATGCCGACATTCCCATTTACACCAATAACCATTCGAGGTTGACCACCGCTTTCAAAGCGCGCAATGTTGCCAGAAGAGCCTGAATGCTGCGCTTTAAATGCGTCACCAGTGCCATTGGTCAAACAGCGTAAGGCAGTTTGAGAATTTGATGTGTTGTTAATATGAAATAGTGCCCCTTCGGCACCACTAGTGATGCTTAGGTATAATTGTGAATTTCCGATTGCGGGCTCAATGTCGCCAATGCCAACCCTGCCTTGTGCATCAACGACTAAAGCATGGGTTGATCCATTGTGGCTCACATCCAATTTGCCAGCAGGATTATTGATACCAATGCCTACATTCCCGGATACAGCCGAATACATGTTATTACCAGAAATTGTCCAGCCGCCAGTTCCCGATTGTTTCCATGTGCCCACACCATTGGCATCGGAGGTTAAAACATAATTGTTAGCAGCCCCAGTGGGCATTTTGAAGCCGGTCATTTGTACGGTGCCGGCAACATCTAATTTTTGAGTTGGAGATATTGTGCCAATGCCGACATTCCCAGCGTTATTGATCATGAATCGCTCAATACTATTGGTCTGAATTTTTAATCCAACTGCAGCTCCTGAATTTTTATTGGTAACGTTGATAATGCCAGTACTACTGCCATCGACGAATAACCGCATGGCAACCTTGCCCCAGTTCTGCGCGTCGCGCAAAATTTCCAGGGTAGGTCGACCATGCAAACCGTTAATGGCCAGATGGGTCAGTGTGTCGGAACCGGCATTGATGTCCAATTTGGCGCCAGGCACCGTCGTGCCAATACCGACATTCCCTTCATTATTAACAAAAACGCCTTCATTCCCGCCATCCCCTGATAGCCAGTGGCTATTTAGCTTGATATTCTGGGTGGCCGTATGATTTCCGAGGTTGTCTCCAGCCGCACCTCCTGTTGCAGCAATAGTGATGGTATTATTGGCATCATCGGGGGTAATAGTTACATTGCTTCCGGCAATGAGATCAATATTGCCACCATCATTGGAAACGCCATCCAGGCTGCTCACCACATTGGGAGCAATCTTAGCGGCAGTCACTGCATTGTCCTGGATCATAGCAGTGGTTACAGAATTGGCCTGGCCGGTTTGGACAAATGCCGCGGCATCCAGTCCATCCACTTTGTCGGCATTATAGGCACGGAGCGCATAACCAACACTGACCAGCCGTTTGCGTGGCGTCATCTCTGGATCAGCGCCCACTTTGAGTGACAGATATTTGTCACTGCCGTCAAAAACCGTGTACGGGATGGGTGTCACTGAGCCCAGCAGCACGTCGAACAAGCCTGCGGTGACCGCAACCGTTTGAGTTTCGGTCCACAGCGCTGTGCCTGCCGTTGGGGCATCGTAGATTTTAAATTCAATCACGAAGCTGCCATTCAGCGCCGTGCCACCAGCATCGGTCAACATGCCCTGATAGTTGATCACCTGTGGCACCTGGGCCTGGCTCAGCGAGAAGGCCAGTAAAATGAGGATGAAGAATACTGATTTTTTGAACATGGGATTCTCCCTTCAGATTAAAGTTAATAGATGCTGGTTATTTCATCTTAACAAACGAATCCCATTGTCATTTTAATCCAACAGGCAAAAATTTTTTCAATAAAAATCCCCAACCCGGTTGCAGGATTGGGGCATTGATTGACTGTAAGACAAATTGGCAATTTGTCCTACAAGATCATTTTAACACCACCAGCTTTTTGATCGCCACAAAATCCCCTGCTTTTAGTTGGTAGAAATAGGTTCCTGAAACTGATGAATTGAAATTTTGAAGAGGAATGCCAAATTCAATAGCAGTCCTGATGAAAGTTATAGTTGGCAATCCTTTCCATCAAGCAGTTAGATAATAGCGTTTCAGAATCCCTTGAGGGAGCGGCAAGTTCACTGGTCATTAACAGATCGTATTTCATCACTACCTGCTGCCTCTTTCCCAGTAAAGGTTCAACCAGTAAGAATAGCTTCTTCATCACCACACTCGATGCCCGTGTCACCAAAACGAAAATGAAAAACCAGGTCAATGTCGCCATCGCCATCTACATCTTCTTCATGGCGCCTGGGTTCACCTGTTTTTTTATCAATATGCGTTTCCATTGCTTCAACACCAATTTTCCCAAAACGCACAGTTTTATGATCAACCGTTGTTGCATCAAAGGCCTCAGTAGTTAGGATCGCTACAGGGATAATGCCGTTAGGATTTTGACAATTGATGGAATTGGGATAGCTACCCGGTTTGATATCAATTTCAATTGGGATGAACTTGCATTTGCCAGCACTGCCGGCATTAAATATAGCCTGAATTTCTTCATCGGTAAGGATACGGTTGAATACTTCAACTTCATCGATGATCCCATTGAAAAATAAGCCATCTTTCCTTCTTCCAATCCGCAGCGGCTCATCGTTAGTATATTGCATGATGCTGTATGGCAATATGGCAGAGTCAACTAAATTTCCATTCACATAAAATTTGACCAACCTTGAAGCAGCTTCGGCGGTGACCGCAACAAAATACCATTCACCAGCTAATAAATCAGGCATGTTGGCGGCATGCCCCGTTGTTCGATTATATGGAGCAAATTGTGATTTAAACGATATTTTAGTATCCACGAGACCAAATTCATAATTGCCAGCGTGATTGGCATCCGCCCAACCCGACGGCTGTTTGCAAACGATTGTTTGTTCGCTGGTAAAGCGAGCGGGCTTAATCCAGGCATCGATGGTTATCGCATTCGTTATATCCAAAGAAGGGTTATCGGATACTCCAACGTAATCGTTACTGCCATCAAAATTGAGCGCTGTAGAAGCCTTGCCAGGCACTGAAGTTGCTCCGAAAATCGAGCCATGATTGCTGCCTAGGAGATCTTCAGCATTTGTCCCTCCAGTTTCATCGAATGGCCACCAACTCACCAGGTTTGGAGGTGGATCAACACAATCCATGCAGGATGTTTTACTTAGATTTTTAGTTTTTTGAGATACCAATTTTTCTGGATTCGTGGGATTCTCATTCCATTCACAACTTGAAATTAGAAGCAGAATCAAGAATAAAGCCACATACGGTTTGATGGATAACGTCTTCATAACTGTTTCTCCTTCGTTTTATTTTTAAATTTTTTAGTAGATTGAAAATATAAGCATCGAGATTGCTTAGAAACACTTAGTAACCTCTGCATCAAGATAAACGGAATCATAACCGAATTTAATCCACCAGCCGAATTTTTTTCAAAAAAAAATCCCCAACCCGGTAGGACAAATTGCCAATTTGTCCCGCCGAATTGGGGATAAAAGCCTGACGGCTTAACTCCATGCTAAAAGCCTGACGGCTTAACTCCTGACGGCTTAACTCCGCGCTAAAAGCCTGACGGCTTAACTCCTGACGGCTTAACTCCGTGCTAAAAGCCTGACGGCTTAACTCCTGACGGCTTAACTCCGTGCTAAAAGCCTGACGGCTTAACTCCTGACGGCTTAACTCCTGACGGCTTAACTCCGCGCTAAAAGCCTGACGGCTTAACTCCTACGGCTTAACTCCTGACGGCTTAACTCCTGCGGCTTAACTCCTGACGGCTTAACTCCTGATCTTTACCTCAGTCAAGCGATAGCCCGATACGCTGGCGATATATTCTCCTTTGGCTAAATTTTTAAAAACGATTTCTCCATTTTCATCGGTCTGGCCTTTTAGCATAAACTCTTCAAAAATGGAGGTCAGCTCCAGTGTCACATTTTTCAGCCCGGTCGCCAGATGTAGATCACCCCCAGGATGCTCGATCACTTTCAGCTCATCGGTACCATTGCCACGAAAAACCGCAGCCGGCTGAATGGGACGGAAGCTGAGGATGAATTCTGCCACCATGCCTTCGATGGCAGCCACTGTTTTTCTGGATCGGTCCCTGAGCTGCTCTTTTCGGCTGGCTGTTTTGAGGGCCTGAACAACAGCGCGTTCGATGGTTTCCTGCGTGCCAATAGGAACCGCAATGGCAACCGCGGCTGGGTCGTCCCAGTCGGGCAGGTCCGCGGCCAACTGATAGAGCTGCTGGCAGCGGTTGCATTCTTCCAGATGATTTTTTAACGCCTGAGCTTGTTTATCCTTCAGCTCGCCATCCAGATAGGGGAGCAAGTGCTGCTGGAATTGCTGGCAGGCAGTTAGATTTTCCTGCGCGATATGGTTCAGTTGCTGCTCCAGCGCCGCCAATTCGGCACGACATCGCTCGCATAATTTCAGGTGTTGCTCAAAAATTTGTCTCTGTTCTAATGAAATTCCAACTTTCTTCTGGTAAAGCATTAGCTCGGTTCTATTCAAATGATCCATGGTCACAGCTCCTGCATATCATAATCTTCCAAATATCTCTACTAAAATCAAAAGACTCTCCCACAGAAATGGCATCTCACAGAATGGTACTTCAAGTTGTCGTTCTCTAAATGATTTCATTGCTGTGGCCTTAATAAAATTTGCTCATTGAATAAGAATTTCAGTTGTAAGAGACCCACTTCCTAATTACCTAATTACCTAACTCCCAACTGCCCCTGAACGCAATCTCGCAACTGACTTTTCCCACGCTCCAGATTCGAGTGCACCGTTCCGATGGGCAAATTCAGCAACTCGGCGATTTGGTTTCTTTTATAGCCTTCCAGCCAGGATAAAAGAATCGCTCGCCGCACCAGGCTTTTGATCTGCTGCAAGCAATGATCGAGAATTTCCTGCAGATCGAATTCTTCCTCAGCCACCGACTTCATTGGAAGAGAGAGCGCCGGATCCAGCGGCTGCCTAGGATTTTTTCTCGTACGATAGAAATCAAACAGTCGATTGCGAACCACCCGGCGCAAAAAGTGCTGAAACGGCTGTTCGAAGCGATAGACTTTCAGTGCCTCGATGAGCTTGATAAAAATCTCAGCTGTCAAATCCTCAGCCTCGCTTTGCGGAACGCCCTTCCGGATGAAGATCTTATAAACCAGCGGATAATATTTCAAAAACAGCTTGGTGAAAGCCTGTTCCGTCCCTTCCTGGTAATCCCGAATTAGATCGAAATCCTTTTGGTCCTCGCTTTTCAATTAGCAAATCCTATTTCAATAAACGGAATTGAATGAAAAATTAATCCCGCACCTGGACAGGCCAGATTCCAAAACAGCCTGGCACGCGAATGACGCGGATCGAACGGATGTACATGGATTTTAGCTGTGTGAAAAAGCCGTACTCATCTGCGCACCCTGCGTCATCACTTATTCTATCCATCATTCATGACTCAATTACCTCGTTACTCCATTGCGCAGTGAATTAATCACGTCGTTCGCCACGGATTCAATCGATTCCCCTGTCTCTATGCCCCAGGCCATAACTTTCAAACCAAGCCATCACCAAAACCCAATTACCTAATCATCCAATCTCCCCATTGCATCCCCATACAAATTGTAAAAATATCGAGTCACATCGTAATCAGGATCGAACTTGCCAGCAAACTCTGGCTGCGCCATATCGTGTCGGGCATGCTGCAACGACTGCCCTACGGTGAACCGCTGGTGGATCAAATAGTGATAGAACCGCAGAGCGAAATTTCGGGCCGAAAGCTCAGGCACTTGAAACTGGGTGACGATGCAGGCGGAGGCGCCGCAATCCATAAACTCGGTAGCCAGGCATTCGTGATGTTGCCAGATGCCTTCCCATTGGCCGGAACAGCAGCCATTGAAAAATACCAGTGGCCGGGACGTCAGGGAGATGCCATACGCCTGTTTGAGAAAACTCACGGCAAAATATTCCTCCTCAGCCAGTGCCAGCCTGTTGTTCTCGATGTGGCCCGAATAGTGGATCAGCCGGAGATCTTTTCCTTGGCGCTGCAGGTCTTGAATGGTGCTGGCAAAACGATCGCAGTCCTGATAAATGGTGACCACGTGAAATTTGTGTTGCTCCAGCATTGCCGTTAGCGCCTGAATCTCCTCGGCCACCTGCTTCAACTCCCTGGCATGACCTTTCCAGTCGCCATAAAACAGCACGGCATACGGAGCAGGTGCACCACGCATTTTTTGAGTAAAAATTGGTGGTTCATCAATCTGGCCTTTTGGACTAAAAGTCACCCCAATTGGAAATTGCTCGCAGAGAAATCGACCAGCTTCGGGTCCAAACGCCCAATGCCAGGGAATAGCGGCACTGTCGAGCTGGAAATTGAGGTGCACAGCTGGCACCGAAAACAGCGACTGGAACAATCCCGTCAAACCAAAATACTGATAAATTTTTTCCCCAATATCCTGCAATAGCGCCAGCGGCTTGACTTCTCCGGCCTGACCATGAACGACGTAGCAGGCATAAGTCTGCCAAAGCTGCTCGATCTTCTGCTGCAGCCGTTGAATTTTGAGATTTTTGATGGGATAGGGGTTTTTCTCCACGGCCCGATCCCCCATGGCCTGCAGTGTTGTTGACAGCGCATGATTGGAGGTGACAGAGTAGGTCACCAGATGCTCATCTCGAAATGGAACCAATTTAATATTAACAGAAAGCACTTCATCCTGCAACGAGCCGGCGGACGGCGATGCGACAGCAAGGGCTGCAGCCCTGTGCGCTGGGATTCCTCGCGGGGCAGCTTTTTGCTCACGGCGCAGCCGATAAGTTTTTAGCGCGGGGATAACCACAACGATGAGAATTCCAATGCCCAGGGCAATGGCCGCCGCGGCCGGTGCTCCAGTTTTCATCCAGCGAACGGTCGCAGCACTGAACTGGATGCCCGCCCATTGATATGGCTCCTCTACGACCAGAAACCGATCGGCTCGCACATTGGTCAATCGCTGCATCACGCGGCTGGGCCAGCGGATGATAAGTTCATCCACAATATCCCGGCTGCCCAGACCAAATTCCACTGTCAGGCTGTTTTGTGAGCCACAGCCATGACCACCTTCCACTTCTCGAATCTGAGCGAGATCGCCAGCTACTGCTTTCACCCGGGCGCCGATAGCCGAGCGGTTGCTTTTGGTCCCGATCAACTTGAGCTGTAGCCAGTGATGCTTCGATCCATTATTTTTGAGCAAAACGCTGGCGCTTTCATAAGAGCCCTGATAGATGGAATTGGCTAAAAAAATATCCAGGTCACCATCGTTGTCATAATCGCCCACGGTAACGCCCGATGTCAGCGGGTTATTGAGATTCACTCCTGCCGCTGACGTGATCTCCGTGAATGTGCCATCGCCGTTGTTGTGGTACAAAATATCGGGATGATCCTGATGGACACAAAATTGATGCCGCTCAGGAATATAGCTACCCCCAGCCGCATAGATATCGAGCCAGCCATCGTTATCGAAATCGGCAAAGACAACGCCATGCGTGCCCATTGGCTCGGCCACGCCAGCCTGGCTAGTGACATCGGAAAATGTGCCGTCGCCATTGTTGCGAAACAGTCGATTGGGAGTGCCGTCGTTTCCCACGTAGAGATCGAGATCGCCGTCATTGTCGTAATCGCCGAAGCAGCAGCCTTTGGAGTTGCTTTCGTCCCGCACGCCTGCCTCGGCCGCCACATCGGTGAATGTCCCATCGCCGTTGTTGCGATAGAGCCGATTGGGCCAGTTATCTTTGATCGGGTATTCATCATAGCCGCCCCGATTATTGGCCACATAAATATCCAGATCACCGTCGGTATCATAATCGGCCGCGGTGCAATTGCTAATGAGGGTATCGCCGACGCCCGCCTGACTGGTGACATCGATGAACCGGAAATCCCCCTGGTTGACATATAACACATTGGTGCCTTCATTGCCCACATAAACATCCAGATGGCCATCATTATTGAAATCGCCCAGCACCAAATCATCGGAGCAGACGGCGCCGCCGCCAACTCCGGCACGAGCAGTTATATTTGTGAACGTCCCGTCGCCCCGATTTTTGAGCAGCAGATTGGGTGTATAGATGGCGTTGGAGAGATACAGATCCGTGTGCCCATCATTATTGAAATCGCCGCAGCCGATGCCAAACGTGCAAACATTATAATTGAGCTGAGCCTGCTGAGAAGCATGAATGAATTTCCCTGCGCCATTATTTCGATAGAGAACGGGCGGCTGTTGTCCGACCAAAAGATCCAGCCAGCCATCATGATCAAAATCAATAAATGCAGCGCCAGTTGATTTTGCTGTGTCCAGTCCGATGCTACTTGCGATTGAAACGTCAGAAAAAAGCGGTGGATGAATTTCATGAACCATTACTTCCCGATTGACAGCTATATTTGTGGTATCCTGAACCATCCCGGTTGGCCAGCGGACGATGATGCTATCGATTTTCGTAGCTTGTCCCATTCCAAAAAGTAGGGTTTGATGGAAAAATGCTACATTCGGCCCAAGACCGACTTGGCGCGTCTGACGCAACGAAACACTGACCACCGTAATGCTGGTTCCAATAGCGGCGCGATTCGTTATGGCTGGTATCAATCGGATTTTGATCCAATGGTTATTTCCGCCATCGTTGCGAAACAAAAGATTGGCACCTTTACTGGGCAAATAGAGATCGGGATCGCCATCGTTGTCGTAATCGCCCCAGATCGATTGATAGGCGCTGGTTATAATATCCAGCCCGACTTCATGGGTGATATCGGTGAAGGTTTCATCGCCATTGTTGCGATAGAGAGTTGGTTTGGAGTTATAGAAATCAACGGCGGCAAGGAAGAAGAGGTCGAGATCGCCATCGTTGTCGAAGTCAATCCAATCTGAGTTAATCATGGCGTTCGGCGGAAAAATGAGACCCGTTGTCGCTGTGATATCAGTGAATTTCCCAGCGCCATGATTTTTATACAATCGAGTCTGCTTGTCATCAGCGACCAGCACATCCAGCCAGCCGTCATGATTGAAGTCGGCCCAGTGGGGGGTACCATCATGCTCCACAATATTGATCTGATCGATGATATCTCGGAACGTCTCGTCCCCCTTGTTCTGATAGAGATGATTGGGCTGGCGATTGCCATCCACGACGTGCAAATCCAGCCAGCCATCGTTATCGAAATCAATCCAATTCGCGCTCTGGCTATCCCCCTGACCAGCCACGCCTGCCTGGTTGGCAATTTCTTTAAATTGTCCGGTCCCCAGGTTTTTAATTAATTGATTGGGGGGACTTCCGACTTTGGCGACATTCTCATCCGACCGACAAACGTAGACATCCAGCAGCCCATCGTTATTGAAATCCGCCCAAACCAAACCCGGGGTGGTCAAAAAGCTGAAGGAATCGGTGATATTGATGAAGCTATCCCCTTCGGTCTTTCGGAAAATTTGATTGCCGAGCTTGTTCTCGACGCACAGCTCAAAATTGCCATCATTGTCGAAATCGAGCCAATGGGCGTTGTGGCTCCAGCGATAATCCACCAGTCCGACGTTGGCGGTGACATCTTCAAAAACGCCATTTTGCAAATTTCGATATAGCACATTGGGCTGGTTATAGCCATTGCAAACGAACAGATCGAGCCAGCCATCGTCATTGTAATCCAGCCAGATGGCGGAGATACTTTTGCCAGGATGATCCACGCCAGCCTGATGGGAAACATCGGTGAAATGGGGATATTGTGTAAAGGAATGGCGTTTTTGTCGAGAAGAATTTTCAGCTCCACGGACCTCAGTCATCTGAAAACCAAGGGCGAGAATCACAGCGCTGCCGATGATGAGATCAAATATTCTTTGGAATTTGATCATGGGAGTCGGCTATATTTGAAATCCAACTGTTTTTACTGGATCGGCTTGCCGAAATATAAGCAAAAAAAAGGAATTTGTAAAGAAGGAAATCTTAGATTTTGTAATCGGTTAGTCAATGGGGGATAGCTTTCCTAAACCTCGCAGGTCCAGGAATGCTGTCCCACTCAAACGTGAACGATTGCAAGATGTTAGGTATCGCGCTGACAGGCGAAAATGACAGAGAGCTTCCTGACCGTTCGCTTAATTAAATGGAGTTTTGGAAAGGATCAAACTTTAAGCGACCGGTCAGTCTACCTATCGAGAGCTGCGAATAACAACCTTCCCAGGCTTTTGAGCCATCTGAACGGTTCTTGCCATATAGTAGCTGCACTCTTGCCAATCACACTCGGACATGCAATGCTACTTCATCAATGCCATCTTTTTTGCAATTGTACGACTGCCTGATTGCAACTGGTAAACGTACATCCCATTTGCCACAACATGTCCCTGGCTGTTGCGCCCATCCCAGACAATGACATGATAGCCAGCTTTGCGTAGCTCATTGTTGATCAATGCCACTACTTCTTCTCCCAGCAAGTTGAAAATTTTCAGTGTCACTTTTCCCGCCTCAGGCAAGCCAAACCGAATCGTGGTGCTGGGATTAAACGGATTGGGGAAATTCTGAGATAATTCATAAGTCTCTGGAAGCGACTGTAATTCAATCACCTGTGCTCTGATAAACTCATGATTGCCGACTAACAATTTTAGTTGCCGGGGCTGATCTTCACCCGGTAGCGCAACAGAATAGCTATTGTTGCTTCTGATATTCTGGGAGATTTTTGCTGCTTCATCGACCAGCCAGACTTCATAATTCGACGGAACAGTCTCCAGTCCCGAAAAAGCTATTGTTGCCGGATCAGTCAGATTGCTCTGAATCTCAACATCCCAGGTGTAGCCGTCGCTTTCTGGCGAGCGATAATCCGTTGTAAAATTGGTCAGAAACGTGTGCCATTCAGGATGATGGAAATAAAGGGAAATATAATCACCAATCACTGGCGGCTCAAACCAATCGAGCGGATCCCGTTCCAATTTGGCATCTTTAGCAACGCCGGCGAAATTGCATTCATCCCTCACTTCGCCAATTTGAGCCGAGATTTGAATTTGCCACCCTTCTCCCTGTGCAACTTCGATTGCTGGTCGTTCCAACTTGCCTCCCGGGGTACTAAAAGGATCAAACGTTAAGCTGGCATTGCCGCCATTAACGGCGACAGCATAGCCATGCCAGGGCGTTGTTTTCGTCTCCACTACCCATTTGCCGATAAATTCATTCAGCACCAGGGCGTCATTGGAGTCATCGCTTTGCAGCTTAATCTTGCTCGCCGGTATTTCCATATTGAATGGATTGCCGATAAAATTCCACCCTTTTTGTAATTTAATAGAGTAACTGATGGTCTCCAGCCAGGCGCCATTTTCGATGTCAATGGTATCGCCGCTTTCCTTGACGATTATAAACAGTCCCACACCAGGCGTAAGATCTCGAGTGTTCGGAAATTCCACATTGGCTTTTTTTCCGTCCTGGCAGTCGAACAAACGCCAGTGCTTTTTATCATATTTGCCCAGGTCATCTTCCAGGATGGCCGCTGGATCAGGATCATTTAAAATGGCAGGAATAGAAATGAGGCGGTAATTTTGTTGTGTCTTGCCATAAGAAAGATGAAAAGAGGCTGTTTCTGTATCAAAAGTAGCAAATCCTACGGTGTAAATGAATCCGCTGTACAGGATATGCTGTTCGCTGCTTGCTGTTTCAGGTGAGGATAATTGTCCTACAGTTGCGAGAAGTGAATGATCGCTTGATTGTGCCGCGCCGCCAGCAGTGCTTTGCACAGCGGAATTAACCGCACGCTGTGCCATTAGACTTTTCAGAGTAACTCCGAAAAGTGAACACCAAAAGATGAAATGGATTAATAATATTTTTTTCATGGTGATTATCTCCCGTTATTTTAATCGAGAAATTTCAATTTTTAAGCTATCAATGCTTTGCTGCTGTTCTTTTATGGCTTGCAACAAGATTGGAATTAGTTCGACATAGTTGATTCCCTTATAATGTATTGGCTCGCCTCTTTTACCATCATCTTCATCGGCTGGCGGATGGATAACGTCAACAACCAATTCCGGGAATACCTTTTCTAATTCTTGAGCAATGAGACCATATTGCTTGCCCGAAGCTAAATTCAGGTGGTGGTAGTCGGGGTTGGTTGTAAATTCGAATTGCTTACACTCCAACCTCATTATTTTTGAAATAACCTGGGTTAATGGTTGGATATTTTGTTTGAATTTCTCGTCTGAAACGTGAGTTAAATTAGCTGTATAGGCAATGTCTCCGTTGGCATAAATGGCATAGTTTGCTCCGCTGGAATAAATGCCATAGTTCGTACCTGTGCCACCGGCTGTAGCATAAACTCCATAGTTTGATCCCGTGCTTCCAGTCGCTCCGCTGGCAGATCCTCGAATCGCAAAGTTAGTGCCTGTACCATAGGAATAACCACGTACAGCATAGTTTGCACCTGAACCTCCGTAGACATAGCCATATACACCATAATAAACTCCGCTGCCAGTTGGCAAAACTTCCCCCCGAACACCATAATCTCCGCCGATAAAATAGCCTCCCCCTCCGAAATCATCTTGTGGCACTGAGCTTCCATAAACCGCAATGGGATTTTGAGTGCCAGCAGAGCCGTTATATTCGGCATGGATGATGTGGGTATTGCTATTTAGGTAATTTGATGTAAAATATCCAGCATAAAGGTTGTCATGGCTTACGTGGAGCTTGCCAATAGGATTGGAAATCCCAATACCAACATTGCCGGCAGCACGATAAATATTACCGCCACTTATTGTCCAATCATTATCAGAAATATTCGATGCTAATTTTTCCTGGGTAATCGCTCCATTAGCAATTTTAGAATTCGTAATCGAGCCGTCTTTGACGGCGTCAGCTTCGCCAGCTCTTTGGGCATAAGGCACACTGGTCAATCGAAATCGCGGTGCCATCTCAGCTTCAGTCCCCACTTTGATACCCAGATACCGAGCACCACTGCCCGTAAAAAGCGTATTGGGAAACGCGGTAACGCTTCCCAATAGCACGCTAAAAATGCCTTTGGCGACTGTAATATTATTTTGCGTCTCGCTCCACAACGCTGTCCCACCAGTTTCGGTTGAGTAAATCGCAAAGGTCATGGTAAAAGTCCCGTCTTCTGCCTTGCCATCGGCCTTCACTAATTTTCCCTGGTAGTTTAACAGTTGAGGGGCTTGAGCGTTAACCAGGCTTATCACCAACATGATACAAAGTGACATGAGTCCAACACTGAATAGAATTTTTGCTTTCATGGCTTAATCCTCCGCTTTTAAATTTTGTCCCAGCTTTTCATAAATATCAAACTGCGCCAGTTTGATATTTGATTTTGTAAATTGGAATTAGTTTGTCATTTGTCCAATGAGATTTGATTGTTCCGATCCAATCGGCGTAGCCAATAATTTTTACTTTGCTGGAAGCGCTGGGGGGGTGGCAATTCTTCATCTCCCGAGGGCCATAAATTTGCCGCCAGCACCACCCCAACGACCACGCCGGCGCCAATCAAAATCCATTTGGTCCTATTGCTTTTTTTCTTAACTGGAACAACTGGTGGTTTAACGGCCTCTTTGCGTTGTGCTTCTTTTGATTGCTGTTCCTGTTTCACTTTTTCGACCAGCTCAATGTACTGGGGTCGATTCTGGATTGGATCGGGCTTATATTTTGGCATGATGGTCAACAACCTTTCTACTGCTTGTTTTGCCTGATCCCGTAAATCTCTCGCCATATAAGCCTGGGCAAGGTATTTGTAAGCCTCGGTCTTCTGTTCGGTGTTTAGATCAGCTCTATCCACACAACTGCTGAGCTTAGCAATTGCCTCATCAAGCTCGCCGGCTTCGTACAACCTGATGCCCTCCCTTAATAGCTGTGCGCCAGTGTCCTGCGAATGAACAGGCACCACAAATGTAAACATAAATACAGCTATTAAGTTGAAGGCAATTGTTTTAAATAAGGTACTCTCACTGAGTTTGGTGATGAAATGCATGGTTACCTCCTTCACGTGGTTATTCAATGATTATTTTCTAAATTTAAGGCAATAGCCTTTTTTATTTACACTATCAAATTTAAGAAAAATTCCAAATAGCAATCCTCAAAATACAAATAAATCAATTATGGTTCTTTAAAAAAATGGATTGGTCAGCTTCTCCTGTCCCACCATCGTTTCGGGCCCCATGGCCAGGATAGCTGATGGTTTCATCGGGTAATGTGAAAATCTTTGTTTGAACTGAATCAATCAACGTTTGATAGTCTCCTTTCGGTAGATCAGTTCGCCCGACCGAGCCTGAAAAAATCAGATCACTAACAAATAATTTATCCTCAACAAAATAAGTGATACTTCCTGGCGAATGACCTGGGGTATGAGGTACCTTTATAAATTTACATCGAGCGCACCTGCGGTTATTGTTTTGAGAATCATGATGCTGTTTCCTTCAGGTATTTTATAAAATAAAACCAAAATGCTGGATTGTTGGGGGCATTGGAGTTGTGGAGTTAAGTGACGTTATTGTTCAAGTCATCTGCTATATCCATCGAAATCCATCACTCCACGACTCCAAAGCTCTATTGCTCTGGCTCAACCGGCAGCAAAAAATAACATCATCCCATGGTTGCAACATGGGATTTAATGTAGCATATTTTAGTTAAAAATCAAGCATTTTCCTCATTAGCAAAAAATGCGGTTCAACACCAGCCGGATAGCTATTGCTCCTCAGTCAGGCGAAATGGATTAAAATCCCAATAATAAAACAGTAGAAAACAGGTGGGCTCAAGGGCAGGCAGTTTTTCAAAATTGTCTGATGCTCGATTGGAGACGTAGAGCGGAATTCCAGACGCTGTGGGATAGGTCGATGAATTCAGCATTAATTTTTCAAGCTCGATCGCCAATGGAAAATCACGAAAAACTTTGGTCTCGTGAGTGAATCGTTTCAGTGCCAATAACAATTGGGCGCTGATTGCTACATTGATGTATGGATCGCCTGCAAAAGCAGCACAGGCTCGGATTCGAGTTGCATTATCATATCCCCAGATTTCGGATCGAACATAATTTTGATAGTATTGAAATCCAGTGCTATCGTTGAAAACGAGTGCGCCTCGAATGGTATGACTGAGATTATGTTGATAATCATGGGAGCAAATTTGCCCTTCGGAAAAAAACTTTGCCGCAGCTCACTCAGAATGCTTTGAATTTTATGATCTGCTGCAAAAGGATAGAGGGCAGCCGCTATTTCGGCAATGCCCTCAGCGACAATGACATTGGAGCACTCCAGCCGGTTCACCAGCCACTGAATCAGGCCATCGAGCAGCGACTGAAACTGCTCATCATTTTTTCTGGTACGTTGGTAATAATTCAATGCCAGCGCCAGAAACGCCGCATCGCCCTCCCAATGAATCGATGTTGAATCGGGGAGGGCAGTTTCAACGTTCCATAGTTGCGGCAGCCCATTGAAATGATCCCGATTCCATTGCTGATAGCGTTGAAACGGCTGAAATATTTTTTCGGCTGCGGTAAAATCTCTTTCATGGATCAATGCCATTGCCGCCAAAGCATTCGTGTATGGGGTGGTAATTCTATCCCCTTCAAGCCGTCGCGCCAGGCCGGTCTGGTGATGGAGACATCTTTTAACAAAGAGATAAGCCGATTCTTTAAAATTATCTTTTTTATTTGATGGTTGCATTTGACATGCCGTTGGAGCGAACAGAATAATGGTTAGCACCCATAATTTTCGCATATTACATTTGATCATTCTTTTGATATTTCAAATGGCTGAGTCCTAATTTCGGAAAGAAAACGAACGGCAAAAATATCAAACCCACAGTAAATCCTTCGGTCTTACCAAACGCTTTCGATAAGCCGTGATAGATCATCACGGCGAAAATAATTCCGACTGGTGGAATTAACAGCAACCAGAACCACCAGCCCGGCTTCTGGCAAATTTTGATGAAGATGATGATGTTATAAATCGGGATCAAACTCTCCCAGCCTTTTCGGCCGGCTTTTTTGAAAATTTTCCATTGGGCTTCCATGGTGATCAGATAAAATAATACGACTATCTGGAAGAGTAGCATCCCAATACCAGCGGCAAGCGAACCTAAGATAATATAGCCGCTATTAATCATGGGCGAGAAATCTGAATCCGCTGCTTTTGATTTTAGATATGCCTGCATTTTTTCTTTTAAAAATAGCGATTGATTCACTCCTGATAAGATCGTAACGATGACAAAATAGATGCCAATTATAATCAAGCCGATTACAATGGTGTCCATAAAAGAAATGAAATGCTCATTTTTTCGATTGTATTCAAGGTGGGCAAGCCCCACACAAATGATAAAGATAATTAGATCCAGAATCACATGAATCCAGGTTAGTGCCATTAAATCAGGATTGAATGTCACCGTCTGAATAATCATCAGGACGATGACCAGGGCAACAGCAATGAGGCCGTATTTTAATGATACAGTGAGAAGCAATTTTTTTTGAGAAGTAGCAGCTTCCATAACATCTCCTCTGATTAGAATGGTGCAATGTGACCGTCAGCTGCGAGGCTAAGCATTACCCACATCTTTTCCAACGCAGAGATCGCTGAGAACGCAAAGGTACGCAGCGTTCTTTTATTGAAAAGAAAAGTTGCTTAAAAACTTATGAAACCAGATATTTTTTAAATTATGCAGTTATTCTGTTACTATTAGTGAATATGATTTCAATTCTTTGATTGAATATTTTAAAATTTCTCAAGTGAATTCATAACGTTTTATCTCTCAGCGTCCTCGGCGATCTCTGCGTTTAATTTGGTTTGCATATATCGCCCAACTTGTGGGTAATGATTAGCCTGCGAGGTGACGGCCACGTTGTATTACCAATTTTATTTTACGATGACCATCTTCTTGGTCGCACAAAATTCCCCGGCCCGCAGGCGATAGAAATACAATCCGGCTGGTAAATTTTGTCCATCGAATTGAATCTGATAAGTACCGGCTGGCTGTCGTTCATTTACCAGGATTGTCAATTCCTGACCGAGTACATCAAATACGCTCAGCTCAACGAACAAGGTTTTCGGAATCGAGTAATGAATGACTGTCGTCGGATTGAAAGGATTGGGATAGTTCGGGTTCAATGAGAATGCTTCAGTCATCTTTGGTACTTCGCGAACTCCAGTCAAGACAATGCTGAATTTATATTTCTCACTGAACGAACTCCAGCCTCCGGCAGTTTTGGCTTTGACTTGCCACCAATAGCTCTGATTATGAGCGAGTCCTCGTACGATCTTTGTCGTGTCGGACGGTGTGAGCAGCGAATCAATGACAGAATTTTGCATCAAAGAATCCATGGCGATCTCAAACCAGAATTTGGTTATGTATAAAAAGGGATCGCGCAGTCTCCAGATGAATCTCACGCTATCCGCATTGATAATGGCAGAATTTGGGGGCGCAACAAGGATAACCTTGCTGGGCGATTCCTCTTTCGTCGCAAAGCTCCAGACAGTCGACCAGGCGCTGGTGCCCCCAGCATTGCTGGCGTTTACCCGCCAATGATAGGTCGTGCCACTGCCCAGTCCGATGATTTGTTTGGTGGTTGAGGTGATGCCACTTTCCGCAATGAATGGACTGCTGAAATCAGATGCCGTAGCGACCTGCAATCCATAACTCTCCGCTCTGGCCGAAGCATACCAGCCTAATGTCAAATCTGTCGAGTACCATGTTGACCCATTTGCCGGAAATGACAGCACTGGCGCCTCAGGCGAGGCGATAACGGTTCTAAAACTCCATTTCTCGGACCAGTTACTGGTTCCAATAGTATTTTTTGCCCGTACCCTCCAATAAAAAGTGGTATGATCAGACAGGGAGGTGATCCGGCGTAGCGTATCTGTGATGGAAGAATCATTTACAACCTTATAGCTAAAATTCATATCAGTGGAAACCTGTAAATGATAGCTTGAGGCATAATTTGCCCGATGCCAGATAAAATTTAGATCAACCGGCTGATCTGTCGAATTGTTCGCTGGTGAGATTAATGCAGGAGTGTCTGGCTTCGGCATTGATATTAAAACGCTGTCCTCCCGGGATCGGGCAGATTCACCAATCGGGTTGTAAGAAGATACACGATACCAATAAATTATATTTGGGAAAACATTAATATCAGTGTATAAATTTACATCAGCTCCCAATTCAGCTATTGGTTTATAGGCGCCGCTATAGTGATCGCTTCGGTAAACTTTAAAGCCGGTTTCATTGGTCGCATTATCCTGCCAACTCAGGTTAATGGCGACGCTGGACGCTGAGGCGATCAAGTTGGAAGGATGCGAAGGGATCACCAGGTTATCTGAATATTTTAATAGACAGGCACCCTCAGTGATCAGCCAGCCGGTATTCAGGTCTGAAAAAAAGAAATTTGTAGTAATAAAATCATTATCGGCCAGCATTGCATTCCAGTTGCTTCCGCCATCACTGCTCTTCAGAAAAGCATGGGGAGTGGTATAATATTTTCCCTGACAGGCTACCCACAGATGTTGATTACCCACAACAAATAGGTCGTTGAAATAATAGGAAGTCGTCGAATAATTTAACTGCCAGCTTAATCCTGCGTCCGTTGTTTTTAAAATGACGCCGTCATTGGTGATAAGGAAACCAACATTCTCATCAACGAATTTCACGCTTAATAAATTGCTGGAAGTGGGAGAGGTAATTTTCGACCAGGTGGCGCCTGCATCCTTGGAATAGCAGATTTTTCCAGCATTCCCCACCGCGATTATTTTTTGATCGGTGATGTAATAAACAGAATTAAGATCGTAATCATTGTAATCCCCACTAATAGTTTTCATCTGCCAATTCTGTCCGCCGTCGGTGGTGATATGAATTCGATAGCCGACCGCACAACCAATTTGAGAATTATAAAATCGAATATTATTAAAATCCATCCAGTTATCGGTAGTATACCATAAATTCCAATCGATGCCATTAGTTGTTTTAAATATCAGTCCATTACTGCCGATCCATCCAGTTTTAGCGTCAGTGAAAAAAAATGAAAGTAAGCGTTCTGAAGTTAATACCTGAGTGGTCTGCCAGCTCAATCCGCTATCGTTGGTCCGATACACTCGTCCGCTGTCGCCCAAAATAAATCCTACTTGGGGATCGTTGAAAAAAATCTTTTTGAAGTTGATCTCCCTGGCGAAGCTTTTTTTTAAAGATTGCCAGGTATTGCCTTCATCAGTTGATTTATAAATCCGTCCTTTTTGTCCAACAGCAAAGCCGTTTGTCATGGAAAATGAAAACTTTGCTACCGTGGCAGTTGATTTTAAATTCCAGGTATTACCGCCATCAGTCGTTTTCAAAATGCCATCATACGATGCGACCCAGCCGAGGTTCTGATTTTTGAAGAACAGTCTGCCACCATAAGCAAATCCGAGGTTGGGGAGCGCAATCCAGCTATCTCCGCCGTCGGTCGTCTTTAACAATACCCCGCCATCGCCGACGGTCCATCCTTCATTTTGATTGATGAAGAAGATATCATTATAAGAATAGGCATAAGGTACGCCAGAAGCACTGGTCCAGCTTTGTCCGCCATTGGTGGTACGATTAATTCCTCCAAATCCGACCCAAAAACAGCGATCGGCGCTCAAAGCAAAGATGGTGTAAATATCAAACGGATCATATTGACGATAAAGTGACCACGAATTTCCACCGTCCAATGTTTTGAGCATATAATTTTGTCCACCCATCCAGCCCATTTGCGTATCGACAAAATGAATGCACCGGAAAGGGAGATTATATATCAAACCAGTAGTTAAAGCTATCCAGGAAGCGCCACCATCAGTAGTTTTCATAATCGTTCTTGACGTCCCAGAAACATAAGCCACATTGGCATTCACGAAACTCACGGCTAATAAATCCTCTCTGGTATTGCTTTCCAGAATAGTCCAGGTCTGACCGCCGTCGGTGGTTTTTAAAATCATACCTGCATTGCCGACTGCCATCCCTAAATTATCGTCGACAAAACTTACTCCGTTCAAATCATTCCCCTGCGGTGAAGGATTTATCCATTGCCATCCTTCTTGGGCAAATGCTGGGGTATTTATTCCATATAACAGGATAAAAAATAGCAATTTCAAAATACAAATTTGATTGTATCGAGTCAACATTTTAACCTCCATTAAGGTTTTGGGACCAAATCTAATTGTACAAATCCCAGAACAAGCAATAAATAGCCGTGCCCTCACTTACTTTTTTCGACGTAATCTTGTGTTGATAAATTGGTTTTACATTCTGAATAGTACTGCCCACAATATCACCGACCAGCACGGAAAAATAGGGATTGGCTTCTTGATAATCATCATCATTCACATAAGCCAGCTTATTGTTGCCTAAGGTTTGCACCCCCCAGCTAAAAAATTCCGGGTCGCGCGGCAAATAGCTTGACGGGAAACCGGTCACTCGTGTCCAGGGTTCAGATGGTCCAGCTTGTGAAATATAAATTGCAATATCCTCATAGTTGATCAGCGTTGCCAATAAGACTCGACTGTCGGACAGCGCCAGAACTGTCCCTCCATTGCCCCCTGGCAGGGCGAATTGTTTATCCAGACTGCCATCAGCGTTGATAACTTTCAGACCATCCAGGTAATAATCAGCAATATAGGCAATTCTGCCATCCGGCAGAGCGGCTGGTTTTCCAATCGAACCTCCCTCATAAACATCAGCAACAACGTATTGTTCGGTGAGTGAAAAAATTTTAAGCTCGAACTGATTAGTTACATAGACAATTTTATCAGAATTTTCGCCTTTCAGAGCAGTTGCATAAAAAATCATTTCGCCGGATCGCACCGGTATATTTAAAGCAGTGACTTTTCCCTGATCGATAATGACGATATCATCCCGGTCGGTGTCATACTTCCCGTTTTTAATGGCTAACACCCGGTGGTCTGACAGAAATGAGGGAGAAGCCGTTCCATAAGGATCATAAGATGCCAGGCATCGGACATTCTGACCATCAGCATCAGCAGCAAAAATTCCTTTAAAACGCATCCAGGCATCAATGGGATGAAAGAGTAATTCTTCGCCAGTTAAACTGCCGGTATATACTTTGGTTGGCAATTCATAATCGCCTGATGAAAAATTGGATGGATTTTTGTCACAGAAACAACAGCTAAGAAAAACCAGGCATAGCATTCTAAAAACAGTTTTCTTCATAGTGGTGCTCCTTTTAAGGATAAATCAAAGTGCCAGACATTGTTTTGCCATTGACCGTAGCCGTGATCTCGGCTTTATAGCTGGTGGGTGTGCCGACACTGTTGCACTGGATATTGGAAACCTGGATATTATACACATTTCCTGACGGGAAGCTAAATTTAGCATCAAAACTAATGATTTGACCCAGATTATTATATTGAATGTTGGTGAACATCGAAGTGACATAGCCTTCGGCAGTTTCTTTCGGAAAAGTAAAGGACGGCTGACCATTGCTCACGCCAGGTACCACATAATCAGACAGCGCATTTTTCGAAGGTTCAGTGGGATTGTCTTTGTCACAGTTATTGAAAAGGCAAATTGTATACAAAAAGAAAACCGCTAATCTGAGCAGCTCTCGATTAACCATTTCAATTTCCTCCTTGAAAAAGTTCGGTTTTTCAAATGGAATTAATAAGCTGGCAGAATATATTAGGAATTTTGGAATTTTGAGTAAAGGAATGATGAAGACTTTGTTAAGATTGTGTGAAGAAGATAAGAGCAAGGCGCATGGAGCATGGGGCTTGGAGTCTGGAACCTGGAGTCAGAAAAGAGATTTATTTCTGCGTCCTGACATCTAAAATCGTCATTCCAAAATCGTAAATCGAACATAGTCCCAATCCGCATAAGAGTTGGCTGGCACAAACCAACAATTCCCGGTCAAAATGAGCAATTGCGGCAGATTATTCAGATCGGATCGCAGCCGGCCAACCAGCGCTGGTTTGAGGTCGGCTCCGTCGTTATCACTTATTTCAACCTGAATAAGGGTGTCAACTCTAGAAATGCGGAAACGATACGTAAAATTCGTAACGCCAATGCTATCGCCTGGCGCCAGACAGTTGTCGTTGGACGAAGTAATCTCGCCACGGTCAAGCAACTGGATATCCAATTTATTGCTCCCAAAATCCTTGGAGCGGCTGACAATCAAAGCCGTGCCTCGATCTGGTTCCGGATCGAAACAGATCATCAGATCGAACGCTCGTCCGCCGGCGCCATCGATCATGGAATAAGTGACCCGGGTCTCTAACTGCCATGAATTCCCGACCAGAATTCGGTTGAGCTTTAAACCTGGATAATGCCAATACCAACCAGAAAAATAAGGCAGATGACTGTGGACATAGACCTCACCCATGATCGGATCCAGGTAATAGCGAAGCTTGCCGGAATTTTCTTCCAGGGAATAACGGCCAAAGCTGGCGTAATCATAAATATTGGGCTGGTTCCACTGCTGAACCAACCAGGCAGAATCCAATCGCGGCGAAGAGAAATCTTCAACAAACGAACCGCTGTTCAATTGGGTGGCATGGGCCAAAAAATCACTGAGCAGCGATTGTTTTTGATTTGTGACTACACGATGGCTGATGCCCTTCATTGCCACCATCGCATTGGTCAAATCAGGCTGAACCAAATAGGGCTCTCCAGCCGGCTTGCCAGCTTTGATAGGCAGGGCCCAGAGATCATATTGCCCCAGCCGAAAGCTCCGAAACAGCAGCAGATTGCCATCAGCTGACCAGATGGGGGCATCAAAGCCCTTGCCACCGTAAGTCCCCGAAGTAATCTGGATCGGTTTTAAATCTGGCAGATGTAGCACAAAGATCTGGCGATTATCTTGGAGCTGTGTATCATAAGCGATGTATCTGCCATCGGGTGAAAATTTCATGCAACGGGAATTGATGTCCAGTGGTAAAAATTCCTGAATTTCTCCGCTATTTAAAGCGATCAACACCAGTTGAATTTGACGGTTGTTTTTAAAATTGGTTATATTACACAGGATGGTTCGACCATCCGGATGCCAATCCTGCGGCGCAATACTGGTGTGAGGCTGTGAAAAAACCGTGCGGCTTTCACCCTGGACAACATCAACAATTCGTAATTCGGTATAATTGGGTTGGCGATACCAGCTATAGGCGATGTACTTTGCATCATGTGACCAGATCGGGCGCAGGGCAAATTCATGGGAGCGAGACCAGTCAGCGTCAGTTAGCTGTTTCTGCTCATTGGTTTTGAGATTTTTAATCATCAGATTGCCACTGATCCAATCGGTATAGGCAAAGGATTTACCATCGGGGGAGGTTGCCGTTAAAATATCTATTCCTAATCGGTCAAAATAATATTTGACCAGCGGATTGATTTTGATTTCGGCCTGCTGATTTCGGATGGGAAAATTTTTCATTCGTTGTTTTGCCAGAGCCGCAACTTCACGCTGATCGGGATAGGCATCAAGAATTTTTTGATAAGCCTCTTGCGCTTTTTCGAGCCCCAATTTTTCATAACAAAAGCCGATATGAAGTAATGCTTTTGCCACAACAGGTCTGCTATTGGGATATGATGTGACAATTTTCTGAAAGGATATTAATGCTTTCGCTAAATCACCCTGAACTTCTTCAGCATATAATCCAGCCTGAAAAAGGAGCTCAGGGTTTTCCTGTGCCCAACCGTTGCAATTTGAAATAAACCATACGATAATGATTAAAAAAAATAAGCTTGATTTTTTCATAAGTCAATCACTTCAATCTTATTTTTCAGTTCCTGAACAGATTCCATTGCTCCAAGTAAGGGAATCAGTTCATCAAGTGAGTCAAAAATCAAAACTAAGAAATCACGAACTTGTACCCTGCACCTCGAACTCCGACAATGAATTTCGGATGCGCCTGATCATCTTCAATTTTGTGACGCAAATTGGCGACATGGGTATCGACCGTTCGACTGCTCACAAAAACATCTTCACCCCAGACCGCATCGAGAATCTGATCGCGGCTGACCACCTCATTTTTGTGACTAATAAAGAAATGCAGCAGTGAAAACTCAAGCGCGGTAAGGGCAATCTTGTTGCCTCGCTTTTTTGCTTCCATTTGTTTGAAATCAAGTTCAATACCATCGAATCGGACGGTTTCTTGTTCCGGCTCGATATAATGAACTCGCCTCAATATCGCCTTGATCCGCGCCAACAACTCGCGAGGACTGAAAGGCTTGGTGACATAGTCATCTGCTCCCAATTCCAGTCCTAAAATTTTATCGATCTCCTGACTTTTGGCGGTCAGCATGATAATGGGAGTGATTATTTTCTCATGGCGAAGTTGTTTACAAACATCTGTTCCATTGAGTCGCGGCAGCATCAGATCGAGAATAATCAAATCATAATGCTTTTCTTTTGCCATCTGCAAGCCCTGTTCTCCATCAGCCGCACTGGCGACCTGAAAACCTTCGAATGTTAAATCATCCTCCAATGCCATGCGAATGCTTGCTTCGTCTTCAACAATCAATATTTTGGGCATTACGATTATCCTTTCAAATCGGTAATTTAATAGTAAACGTGGATCCCCTTCCGATTTCACTTGCCACCGCGACAGAACCGTAATGCGCCTTTACGATTTGTTGTACCAACGTTAGTCCCAGTCCGCTGCCTCGTTTGCTTCTTACCGACTCATGATTAACCCGGTAAAAACGATCAAAAATCTTATTCAGCTCTTTGGGACTAATTCCTATGCCGAAATCCTGCACACTGATATTGAGGAAGTCATCAGCCAAAAACAAGCGAACGACTATTCTTTTGACGTCGTGCGAATATTTAATCGCATTATCCAGCAAATTGGTGATAGCCTGGGCAATGGATTGGCGATCGATGGAAATCAGCGGCAAGGTGCTTTCGCTTTGCAGCGTGAATTCAAAGCCATCATAACTCACTTGCTGTTGCATCCCAGCAACAATCTCTTGAAGAAAATGCCTCATATCAGTTGGTTCAAAATCGAATTGTTTTTTACCGGCTTCCATGCGGGCAAAATCCAATACATTGCTGATCATCAGCGCCAGGCGCTTGCTTTGTTCCACAATCACATCGTAATATTTCTGGCGCCGCTCCTCAGTGGGAACTCGCCCGGTTTGCAGCATTTCAGCCAATTGGCGAATGGAAGTCAAGGGACTTTTCAGCTCATGGGAGACTCTGGAGACGAAATCCGATTTCATTCGAGCCAGCTCTAGCTCCTGAGAGATGCTCCGATTCGTTAATATCAGCCCAAAGGCAAGAATGCCAGCGATCAACAAAAAAGTATAAAAATAGATGCTGCGACGGGATGACAGCAGACTCTCGATGAGCGTCGGATTTTGATGATATAATTCCAGAGTCCAATCGGGAAAATTATTAAGGAACGTCGTTCGGACGAGCAACTGTGCGTTACTCGTCGCCGGCGCTGTCGACTGCAAAATAATCTGATGATCGTTATCCATAACTTGCCAGACAACTTGATTGAGTTGCAGCTTTTGTTGATTTAAAATGTGGCGAACCGAATCCTGAATGGCATCCGATCGCCAGATTATTCCCCAGCGGTTTTCTCGATCGGCCGAAGATTGGTCTAACACTGTAATGAAGTAATTTTGATCACTCAGGATTATTTGAAATCGCCATTGCTCATCATTCAGTTTCAAAGCCAGTTTTTTGGCGAGTAACTTTCCGGCTTCAGCTTGAAATTTTAGCAGGCGATTGGTTCTCTGTTCCTGTTGCTGCAGTTCCTCTTGAATCCGCTGGAACCGATTCAAGTAGGATGAAAAGGGTGGCATTAAATTGACTTTGGTGAATATGTTATTCAAAGAATCCTGAAGTAACCGGCTCCAGAATTGATATTGCATTTCATTGAATTGCCAGCGGTTCCGGGATATTTCATTCAACGCGGTCAAAAAAGTTTGAATGGCAGCCAGCGTATCTTTGGTCGCCGCATAAAGCGAACCTAATTCATTTCGCGCCGCCAATCCAAAGGGGACACCACTGACGCTGTACAATGAGTTGTATCGCTGCCAGAGAATTTGATAGGATTGAATGGCAGCCTGGAGCGATTGGTTTTTTTTCTGAGCCCTGGCGATCGCAGCAACGATTTCGGCCTGCTCATTTTGATTCAAGGTCTGGCTCAGCGCAGCCTGATAATTGTGAATGGCGGCTGAAAAAGAATGCTCCTGAAATTCATGGCGCAGTCCCGCGGCCATTGCCGTGCTACGATGCTGAAAATGATGCCCATACGCGTTGGCTTGATCGGTAAATAATAGGGTGGCGCCTGGCAGCTCCACTTTTTTCGGAGCGGATCGGATGGAAAAAATATTTTCAACTGAATTATGTTTTGCTTTGAAATGACCAAGCGCGGCGATCAATGTGCTATCGGGTGCCGCTGAAAGTGAAGCGATCAACATGCGATAATCTTGGTCAATGGCATCGAATTGGTGATGGATGGTCTCGATGACACGTTGCGCCATTGCCTGATTTTCATGAAGCATCTGCTGCTCATAAAGGGCACGATCGTTTTGAATGCCGCGAAATGCAAAATAGCTTAGCAACAAACAGGGAAGGGCCACCCCAATCAAAAAATAGAGTAGTATTTTACTCTTGTTTCGAGCCATGAGATCGCATTTCAGATTGAAAGTTCAATGTTTGAAAAAGCTCGATAAAAAATCCTTTTCAAGAGCTGGTGGATTTAAGGATGAGAATCACAACGCTGCCGATGATGAGATCAAATATTGTTGGCAATTTGATCATGGTAGTCGGCCAAATGTTTATTGATGCTGTTCTTTGCCAGAATTGGAAGTTGGCAAAATATAATCAAATTAGAGCCTTTGAAAGGAACAATTATGTTTCATTAAAAAAACGGATTCGTCAGCTTCTCCTGTCCCACCGTCGTTTCGGGCCCATGACCAGGATAGATAATTGTGCTGTCGGGCAGGGTAAATATCTTGGTTTGGACGGAATGAATCAAAGTCTGAAAGTTTCCTTTAGGCAGGTCGGTGCGACCAATGGAACCAGCAAAAATCAAGTCTCCAACGAACAGTTTATTTTCAACGAAATAGGTGACGCTTCCAGGCGAATGGCCTGGGGTATGCAGCACTTTGATTGTCAAGTTCCCCAGGGCAATTTCATCGCCATCTGCGATGAATCGATCAGGTTTTGGATTGCCAGGATTTGGGAGACCGAACATGAGCGCCTGGGCAAACAATCCTTTGAGCAGGAAAGCATCGTCCTGGTGCATCAGAAACTGAGCTCCCAGCTCATTTTTGATTCGCGATACATGGGCAAGATGATCCACATGACCATGAGTTAACAAGATATACTTTACATCAAGCCGCTGTTGTGCGATGACATTTAAGATCATCGGGGCATCATCGCCCGGATCGATCACCGCTCCAACGCCAGTCTGCTCACAGGCGATGATGTAACAATTGACCCCTAATGGTCCTGCAGTAATTCTCTTCAAAAGCATCATTGCGTTATTCCATGTCACTGAGATCGAAGTAGGTAACGGAACAGAATCACTTAGTCGAATGCTCTGCAGAGCATCCTATCGATCTCTCACGAGAGGTTTGGCATTGTTCAAATAGATTAATCACAATTTAAAATATTTTCGATCAGAAGCAAGCATTTTCTTTGACACAAAGGAAAGAGATGCATAGGAAGGCGATGGCATCAGCTTGAAATGAAAAAAAACTTGATTTTGACAAATTTTTTTTTTATTATCATGAACCTTGATTAACTTAGCCAAGTCTTGTGATGATGGCAACATAGATATTGAACGATGAGATGCGCCTTTCCAAACAAGTAGAGGCGATTGAACAAGATGATATTGTTGAATCAGCGATAGTGAGTTATGATCATTGATAAAATTCGTGAAGCAGCGAAAGCTTTTCCAGATAAGAATGCCATCATATTTAATGAACATCAGATTCGCTATTCTCAGTTAGATGAGATCATCATTAAATTAGCCAATGGATTGAAGCGAGCTGGAGTGCGACCGGGGGAACGTGTCGCGCTATTGATGCCTAATCTGCCTCATTTTCTGTTTAGCTACTATGCCATCCTGAAGGTCGGGGCGATTGTTGTGCCCATCAATTATTTAATGGAGGATAATGAATTCGATGGGGTGCTAAGGGCCGTTGCGCCGCAGGCTATCATCTATTGGGATGGCTTTCGAAGGCATTTGATGAACTATATCACCGAGGCTGAGCCAAAGCCGATTCTGATCGTGCTTGGAGAGCAGAGCAAATTTGACGGCTACAGTTTGCTGGAACTTATCGCTCGTTCCGAAGCTGAAGCAGAACATATTGAGCGAAATATAACCGATACTGCTATCATTCAATTCACGTCTGGCGTGACAGATCACCCGAAAGGGGCAGAACTCAGCCACGAGAACCTGTTGGCCAGCATTGCTGGGACAACGCAGTTATTCCGTTTCAACGAAAACGATGTGGTTGCAGCAGCGTTGCCATTATTTTTCATTTTCAGCCAGAATGTTCTGTTGACCAGTGCGCTTTCCCGCGGATGCACCGTAGTCCTTTTTCCCAAGATCGATTTCGCCAGAATCGCTCAGGCGATCGACGAACATCATATTTCCGTGTTAGGAGGTTCGCCGCAGTTTTACGCATCATTGCTCAAAGCGACGCCTGAATCAGTGACCGGCCGCACGCTGAAATATTGTCTTTCTTCGTGGCATCCCCTTCCGAGTGAACTGGATCAACGTTTTCAACAGCGCTTCGGTGTACCGTTACTCAATTGTTATTCCATTACAGAGACCAGTGGGCTGGTGGCTGGTAATCATCCTTCATTGGAGCGGAAGCCGGGTTCTCTCGGATTGCGGCTTCCCGATATCGATATTCAGGTGCATGACGAATCGGGCCTGCCATTGGATCGCAACCAGATCGGTGAAATTGCCATCCAGGGAAAAGTGGTGATGAAAGGGTATTGGAACGGTTCTGAAGGCAACCAATTGCCCATTAAGGATGGTTGGTATTACACGGGTGACTTGGGGCAGATCGATGACCAGGGGAATATTTTTTTGGTGTGCAAAAAAGCTGATGTGATTGTGAAAAGCGGCTTTCCGATTTATACCAACGAGATCGAGCAATTGTTGCTGCAGAATCCAAAGGTCAAGGAGGCGGTGGTGCTGCCGATTCCGCACCCTGATCATAAAGAGGATGTGCAGGCCTACATTGCATTGAAAGAAAATGAAGTGGCTACGGCAGAAGAAATCATTGCATACTGTCGCAGCCAGATGCCGGTTTACAAATGCCCGACGAATATAAAATTTTTGCCAGCGTTACCGAGGACCAAAATGGGGCGGATTTTTAAGCGCAAGCTGCGCGAACTTTCGAACCATTAAAAGCTGCGCGATCAGCGCCGATGGCATCAGATGGGGCTGGAGCGGTCCACCGGGAAGCCGATTTTTCAATGGACGATAAACAAATGATGAACTACCGATAAATAATTACATGTCACAAGGAGGCTCTCAGTGAAAGAGTATACCGTGGATAAAATCAGAAATGTGGGATTATTTTCACATGGAGGGGTCGGGAAAACATCATTGGCGGAAGCCATGCTGTTTTCCGCTGGTGAAACCAATCGGTTGGGAACGATCGAGGATGGTACCACAGTTTCCGATTATAGTTCCGATGAGATCGAGCGCAAAATTTCCATCAGTCTATCGTTGCTGCATCTCCAGTGGAAGAATCACAAGCTCAATGTGCTGGACACGCCAGGATATTCGGATTTTATTGGTGAAGTCATCAGTGCTGTTCAGGTGTGTGATGCTGCCGTTATCTTGTTGAACGCTGTAGCGGGCGTGGAAGTGGGAACGGAAACTGTTTTTCAATTAGCGGATGAGAAAAAACTTGCCCGGCTATTTTTTGTCAATCGACTGGATAAAGAGCACGCCGATTTTGACAAGGTTATGGATATGCTCAAGAAGCGATTTGGCAATGGCGTGGTGGCGTTGCAGTTCCCGGTCAATCCAGGCGAAGGGTTTGATAGCATCGTCGATCTTGTCAAGATGAAGCTGTTGCGGTTTGATCCAAATAAATCTGGGAAATATAGCGAGGAGCCAATCCCTGGCCATCTGGTCGATAAGGCCACTCAGATGCGCAGTGCGCTGATGGAGACAATTTCAGAAAATGATGAAGAGTTATTAAATATCTTTTGTGATGTCGGGGAGTTGACCGAGGACCAATTGAAGACCGGGTTGCGCAATGAGGTGATTAAAGGGAATATTTTTCCCGTAATGTGCGGGGCGGCGACATCGAATATCGGTGTGACGCCGATGATGGACCTGATCGTCAGCAGCTACCCGTCGCCGTTGGACCGTCCCAAAATCGAGGGGACCAAGCCAAAGAGTGACGAGAAAGTTACCCGGGAGCCTAGCCCGGATGCGCCACTGACCGCCCTGGTATTCAAAACCGTGTCCGAGCCGCACGTTGGCGAACTGTCGTTCTTCCGAGTGTTTTCCGGCACCATTCGGACCGGCAATGAAGTATTGAATGCCACCAAAGGGGTGATCGAAAAAATCGGGCAGATTTATTTCATGAATGGCAAATCGCGCAAGGAGATCGGACAGGTACTGGTCGGCGATTTTGGCGCGATCGTCAAGTTGAAAGAGACCTCAACCGGCGACACGCTTTGCGATAAGAACAATCCCATTCTCTTGCCAGCGATTCAGTTCCCCGAGCCGGTCATTCGGGTGGCGGTCGTTCCCAAGGCCAAAGGCGATGAAGAAAAGATCTCCGCTGGGCTTCATACCATCCAGGATACCGATCCGACCTTTAAAGTTGAGGTTAATCCAGAGCTGAAACAGATTATCGTCCACGGCCAGGGCGAGCTGCATCTGGACATCATCATTAAACGGTTGAAAGAGAAATATGGTGTGGATGTGGATATCGTCGAGCCGAAAATCCCCTATCGCGAGACCATCAAAGGCAAAGCCGAAGGTTCGCATAAGCACAAAAAGCAATCTGGAGGGCGCGGACAATATGGGGATGTCTCGCTACGGATCGAGCCATTGCCTCGAGGACAGGGCTATGAGTTCGTGGATGCCATCGTCGGCGGTGTAATACCGGGGAAATATATCCCTGCGGTGGAGAAAGGCATCAAAGAGGCGATGGCTAATGGCGTCATCGCTGGCTATCCTGTGGTCGATGTGAAAGTCACCCTGTTCTATGGTAGCTACCATAGCGTCGACTCCTCGGATATGGCGTTCAAAATCGCTGGTTCCATGTGCTTCAAAAAGGTTTTTAAAGAAGCCAAACCGGTGTTGCTGGAGCCGATTTATGATGTCGAAGTACAAATCCCAGAGGAATACATGGGCGATGTGATGGGTGATATTTCCAGTCGCCGGGGCAAAATTCAAGGTATGGAGTCCAAAGCGCCATTCCAGATCATTAAGGCGAAAATTCCTTTGGCAGAACTCTATAAATATTCAACCACGCTTCGCTCGCTCACCCAGGGACGTGGGGCGCATCGGATGAAATTTTCTCATTATGAGGAAGTTCCAAAGGAGAACGCAGAAAAGATCATCGCCCAATATAAGGGTGAAGAGGAAGAGTAGCCGGCCTCATTGGTTATGGCCTTCCTCTGCCGAACCTATTGAATCCGAAATAGCGTGTTGTTGATTGAAATTTTGATCCATCGTTTTGCGACAAAACATCGATGACGCGAGGCGAGAATAAATGGCTGCCATTCTCGTCTTGCGTTCTTACACCATGGTAGGCATACATTTTTTTATCGTATCGCACGAGGCATTGCATGAAAATACTCTGGGCACCCTGGCGCATTGAATACATCAAGCAGCCCAAGCCGTCCGGTTGCATTTTTTGCACCAAACCAGCCGAGCACCAGGACCTCCAAAATTTTATTGTCTATCGCGGCAAAGCTGCCTTTGCAATTATGAATTATTATCCTTACAACAATGGTCATCTGATGGTTGTGCCATTCCGACATATTGCGGAACTGACCGATCTGACGAGCGAGGAGAAACTGGAACTAATGGATCTGTTGGCGCTTTCCCAACAAGCGCTGATCGAGACAATGTCGCCACACGGCTTCAACATCGGTATGAATTTGGGCCAGGTGGCTGGGGCTGGTGTGAAAGACCATTTGCATTTTCATATAGTCCCTCGCTGGAATGGGGACACCAATTACATGCCGATCTGCGGTCACACCAAAGTCGTATCCGAGGGATTGGCCGAGACCTGGCATTCGCTAAAATCGGCCTTTGATCGCTTGGCAAATCAGTAATCGATTACAATTCACTGCGAAGCTGCGGATCACAAAAAAAGCGCACTTCTGAGATCTATCATTCTTGCTAAGCCAGGCTCTTCCTCGCCTCATGTCATCCTTTGGTACAAATGCCATTTAAATTGTTTTCATGAACCTTGAAAAAATCACTACACTACAAAACCCATGAAAAGGCCTGATGAAAAATTTCACGGACGGCATTTTGGGCATTTTTTATGTTTTGCATCAAACGCATGGTGGAAATTTTCGATTTGAAACTTCGGGATCAAAATCAATTTGACCAAAATAATGCTTCGCTCCATCTGTATTATCCCTCTATTGCCATTTCACCGATTCATTCTTGAGACAAACAGCACCAGACCGATTTTATTTTATCTTCGAAAACTCAATCCATTTGGGTTGTCATCGGCTCGTCACAGTTTTTGAGGTCAAAGGACACCCAAAGCGAGGGCTCAGGAATGCCATTTCTGCCATCGGAATGGAACATACTTGAGGCTATGGTGAATGGGGGCATGTACCAAGTCCTTAAAAAAGTGCTTGACAATTTTGTGATACTTGTGTATATTGATAAAAAATTTTGCCTTGTGTTTTCAAACAAATTCGGCAGCGTATTTCAATGTTAAATGGATGAGGGATTGAAAAACATGGGGCTAAATTCGAACGTTAATTTTGAACGCAGGTTGCTGCATCATCATGCCTCAGAGATCATCATATTCATGAACCCATTCGAAAGGAGGTGATGGGTCGGCACGAGGGAAAATACGCATCACAATTACAAATCAAATATGGAGCAAATGATTCAGCCAAGAATCGGTTCTCTTTCTTAGGACGGAGAAAATTGGAAAGCAGCGCCAAATGACCGTGAAGAGTCATAAAAGAGATAGCGTTTTTCCAACAAATTCGCTTGCTGAGAATTAAAGAAATTTGGCAGCAGAATCAGATTCGAGGTCAGGAACGAACGAATGAATCCTATTAACTAACTTAGAGGAGTGGAACATGAGAAGATTTTTGCTACCAGCCATTTTGGTTCTCGCGATGGTCACCTTCGCGTTAGGGCAACAGATGATCAATTCCTTTGATCAAGCCCCGGCCGACACCAATTATTGGGCCTATTTCGATAATCATGGGGGGAAACATTACCAGACCAACACCAACGCCGATTCAGCCAAAGGGTGGATTCTCGTTAGTTATGTACCCAATCCAGTTCATGAAGGAACTGGGGCCATGAAGCTGGATTATAGCGTGCATAATACCGAGAGTTGGGGTGGCTATACCAAATTGGAGCATTGGCATCCCGATTCAAATATGGTATATGATTGGTCTGGCTATGATTCAGTGGCGTTTTGGTATTATAATTCATCCAAGCAGACGCTGCAAGGTCGGGTAGAACTGCGTTTCTGTCTGCATGATGTCAGCCATTCACCCAATGGGAATAAGACGTATAGCGTGGGTGATGCCGAGTATTACTATTCGTTTCATCGGATATTGGATGCTGACCCGGGTTGGAATAAGATTCAAATGCCGTTCATCAATAACACCAATGCATGGAATGGAGAGGCGTTTAATATGACCGGTTGGGCTGGCATCTACGGCAATGGCGAGATCGACTTGGATAAGATCAAAGGATTTTCCATTGAGTTTTCGATTAGTGGTGGTGGCGAGGGGGACTTTAGCTCAGGAACGATCATTCTGGATCAGCTACAATTGGTCGGTCGAAAGCATCGCAATTTTGTGTTCTTCAATGGCCGGGATCTTCCCACGGCGTTGAGCGCCTGGGCCTGGGGACAATCCACCATTGAAGTGGCTAAAGGAGCTGGACCGATCGCTGGCACGAATGCCCTGAAATGGGTGCAGGGCAATGAATGGGGCAACGGCTGGACGGGTATTGGCTTTACCATTAGTCCTGCCTACAACATGGAATATGAGTGGCCGACAGATACGCTGAAATTCAAATTGAAGGCGGAGCCTGGTGTTGGAGCTCTGCGGGTTCAACTTGAGGGTGGGCCTGGCAAGGTAGGAAAAGTGTTCGATCCGATTGCCGATAATGAATGGCATAGCTATCAGTTTAAACTAAGTGAGCTGGTGTATCAGGATAATACTTCTAACTTCGATCCATCGCATGTTCAGGTACTGGGGCTGATGGCAGAGGCTAGCGGCATCGCCGGCAAGGTCATTTACATTACCGATTGGTGGACGGGCAATCCAGTGATCGATGTCGTAGCCCCGGCCGCGCCGACGGGTGTGGCAGGCGTGCCAGGACAGTATTACAATTTGGTGATCTGGCAGGATGTCCCAGGAGAGGCCAATGAGGTGTATAATGTTTATGCCAGCGAATCGGCGATTACCGATATCGAAGCCCCGGAGGTTCAGGTCGTTGCGAGTGGCGTTATCGAAGGCCAGCAGTCGGTTGCTCATTTTATCTATTATCCATTGAAGGATCAAACGGTCCAATATTATTATGCCGTGAACTGCAAAGATGCGTCTGGGAATGTGGGCCCCATTGCCGTTTCCGGCGCGGTGTCCAATAAAGCCAAAGGCATCCCAACTATTGCCTTGAACCCGCCGACCAATTTTGTGGCCGACGGCGATATCAGCGAGTGGGAAGCCACTGGTATCAAACCGTTCATCTTCAAACCGTCTGAAAGCCACTGGAGTCTGGGAACATTTACCGATGATAATGACCTGAGCGCCACCTGCTATGTTGCCGTCGATCAGGACAATTTGTATTTTGCGGCGGATGTTGTCGACAATGTTTATAGCTATGATCCAGACGGCAACTTCTGGGAAGACGACGTGATTGAATTTTATATCGGTTTATACAATACCACCAAAACCCATGTTGGTTTTAAACGAGGTGCAGAACCCGATTATAAATTTATACTCCTCGCCAACCAATTGATTATGGATCCGGATTTCCGTACGGTGTACCCACTTGACAGCCCAGACTATGAGTTCGTGAATTTTGGTGGTTCCGATTGGGCGGTTGAATTCAAAATTCCGTTTGATGCCCTCCTGACCGGAAGTGCCGCTGGCGACAAGCGATTTGTTCCGCAGAACGGCATGAAGATCACCATGGATATTAATTTCCACGATTCCGATGCCAAAAATGTCCGGGACGGCATGCTATCATTTTCTGAGATTGCTCAGGACAATTCCTGGCAGGGGCCGCAGTTCTGGGGTTATACATGGATCGGCGATACCAATAAAGTCACAACTGTAAAGCCCGTCGAGCAGCCAGTGGTCATTAAAGAATATCATCTGGAACAGAACTACCCCAATCCATTCAATCCCAGCACTGTTATTAGCTACACCATTCCCAAAACGGAACGAGTGACGCTGGAAATTTTCAACACAATGGGACAAAAAATTGGAACGCTGGTGAATGCGCTTCAGACGGCCGGTAGCTATCAGGTTCAAGTGGATGGCTCCCAATGGGCTTCCGGAATCTACTTCTATAAGCTGAGCACACCCAATTTCACTCAGACGCGGAAGATGTTATTGTTCAAGTGATCTGGATGCCATTGATCAACTCTGGCTTTGTGACCAGTTTTCGAGCATAAGGGCTATCCCATGGTGACCGTCATCCCGCGTGGCTGGATGGCGGTCACCAATCATTTCTGGGGCATGCCGTCGGTCTCGATTTCCTGTGTTTTTTCTCATGCGGGTGAGGGATCGGTTTAGATAATTCAAATGCTTGTACGAGCCGTGCCGAGCCGTCTTGTCCCATAACATCCCGATCAATTTGATGATGATGGGCAGCAAACAAAACGGATTTTGAAATCAGGAACAGAACAATGTGCCAGGTTCGGCTTTGGTGCTGCTGGGCTGGCCGCTATTGGATTTTAGCAGGGAGCAAATGTCAATGCGAGACCACCCTATTCTGTTGGTCAACTATCTGTGAGAAACAGATCCTTTCCGGGTTATTTCGTACGAAGCAGAGCGGAGGAAGGAATCTCCATGGCCGAAAGACATTGGCCTTACCCAGATTCTATGATTTTAGAATGAATAAGAATGCCTGATTTGTCTGTCGTTTTGGACGGATCCGAGCGGAGGGAGAAATCTAAATGTCCCGAAAACATTTGCCCTAACCGGTCTCTGCTGCAAAATGCAGAATTCAATTCGGTCATGTCATTCCTGCGAATACAAGAATCTCTTTAAAATCCGCTTTTTTAGAATAAAGATGCCTTGCCGGCGGTCAGCCGATGGCATGATATTTCTGCCTAATTTTATAGCTGGATCCAGCCAGATTCCTCATTGTTTGCTTGGAATGAGACTTTTGCTCCCGAATTTCTCATTTTCAGACAGTCTGCTTGCTTGGGATGACTTTTATAGCAGCAAAGTTTTACTTACAAACATTCTGCAAGCTGCTGATGTCACCCTTATCTGGAAATAATCTTTCTCAACCAAAGCGACAAATGATGATTGGATGAAATCATTTCAGTTCGCGTATTGAAACCACACCAGCGAGGGATTATATGATCAAAATTGGTACGAAGATTATCATTTTATGGTTAATGGGAATGACCCTGTGCTTTGGCAAAAATTATAAGGGTGCCGAATATCGCACCAAAGAAGCTTATTTATATGGTCGTTTCGAGGCCCGATATAGGCCGCCGAAGGGAGACGGCTTTCTCGCTTCATTTTTCACCTACCATGAAATCACCTCCACCACAAACTGGAATGAAATCGATGTTGAAATATTGGGGCGATACGATCATGACGTGCAGGTGACATCCATTGGCCCAGGTCAGAAAATCCGCAATAGTCATCAATGGGTGCCATTCAATACTCATGAGGATTTCCACAACTACGCTTTCGAATGGACCCCAGAATATATCGCTTGGTTCATTGATGGGCAGGAAGTCTATCGTCAGGATCAGAGTCATATTGCTGATTTTAAATATGAACAAAAGATCATGATGAACATCTGGCCGCCTTCCTGGGAGCCCTGGGCTGGTCGATTAGACGATCGCGCTTTGCCCGTGTTCGCTTATTACGATTGGGTGAGCTACGCCAGCTATACCCCAGGTTCTGGCAATACTGGCACGAATAATAATTTCACGTTGCAGTGGAAAGATGATTTTAATGATTGGGATCAAAATCGCTGGGAAAAGGCCACGCATACCTTTGGGGGCAATAATTGTGATTTCATGCCAGAAAACGTGGTATTCAAAGATGGCTATTTGATTTTATGTTTGACCAAAGAGGCGCCGCTCGGCTATGTGGATCTCAGTCCTCCATCCGTCTTGTGGACGCACGCTTATCGGGATCGAATCTTGATCGGATTTTCCGAAGCTTTAGAACCAATTAGCGCTCAAAGGAGCAGCAATTATGTCATCCATGGCACGACCATCGCCGATGCCCAGCTCTTGCCCGATCAGCGCACGGTCAAATTGACCGTATCGAACCTGGATCCAGCCCAATCGTATCAACTCATAGTCATTGGCGTGAGAGATAATTCGCCGGCGCACAATCTGCTGACTGGCCAGGTTGTCGCTTTATCCAATGCACAACCCTTGTCTTTTCCGATCAAAATTAATGTGGGGGGAAAAGCTTTTCGCGATTATCTGCCCGACCAGGTCTGGCGCCCCGACTTGGAATATGGCCATCAGGATGGATATGAGGAAAATTGGCTCGGTCGCTTTGAGATTCAAAACACCGAGGAGGATTCAATTTATTTGACAGGACTGCATGAGATCGTGACCTACCGCGTTCGGGTACCCAATGGCCGCTATCGGGTGACGCTGATGATGGCGGAAAATGAATTCAATGAGCCAGGCCGGCGGTTATTCGATATTATCGTCGAAGGAAATCGAGTGTCGCGCGAACTGGATCTGTATCAAAAGGTGGGCGCACACATCGCCTATCAGATAGTAGCGGATAGCATTTCCATCAGCGATGAGATCATGGACATCCATTTTATTAATCGGTGGAATTTTTCGCTATTAAATGGACTAATGATCGAACAGCTCGGATCCAGCGCCATTGAGAGTGACCGAAGGACTCAGCCACAGCAGTATTTTTTGGCTCAAAATTACCCCAATCCATTCAATACAATAACGCGGATCCAATATGGCGTACCACGGACCAGCCGAATCAAATTGGAGTTATATAATCGCCTGGGACAAAAAATCCAGACGTTAGTGGATGAAACGAAACCGGCCGGCATTTATCATCTCGAACTTGATTGCAGCCAGCTGGCGTCGGGCATCTATTTTTATCAGCTAAAAACCGAACAGGTGACAAAAACAAAAAAAATGCTGCTCATGAAATGACCGGGAAGATGAATCTATCGAACACAACATGAAAAATAGCTTGACAATTTTGTCATGTTTGTATATATTACAAACAATAATAATTCTGATTTACAAAGCTTGAAAAGCATCATGCTTTGAGTGATGCGATTGAGGCAGTAAAAAAAAAATTTAATTCGTTGTGCATAACCGAGCAGCGATGGATCAGACATGCTCAATATGTTCTTTGGTAAATGAATAACAATGTGGATAGAGCAGCAGCGATCGGAAAAGCAAACTTACAGACGCCTTTTGGAAATCAGAGTATCACACCACCTTTTATAAGTGATGGTAACGAATGGCTTTAATCTAGTGGCGCCAGAGAGTGATGGGTCATGGGCTTCTTTCCATGCGACTAATGCATGAAAAATTGAATCGACAGGACAAATAGACATGCTGTTGGTCCAATTGATTTTCGAACCAATTTGAAAGGAGCTGTATTGACTCGTCTGAGATTTCAAAAAAGATGCGGTCTGAGTGATGTTTTTTAACCAACGGTTAAGTGGATCAAATTGCAGGAGGGTATGTATGAAACAGGCTACGGTTATCTTTGCGCTGTTTTTGCTTTTCCCGTTGCTGGCGAGCGGTCAATGGGTGATCAACAATTTCGATACGGTGCCAGCGCCGCCTTATTTAAACGTTTACGGTAATAATGATAGCTGGCCGGAAACCCATGTGTATCTTTCCGCAGAAACCGGCATTGTTCATGGCGGGACCGCCGCGCTTCGGGTCGATTGGCAGAACAAGTGCTACGACCAGTGGGGCGGCTGGATCGGCATGAACCATTTTCATCCTGATTCGCTTGGTGTTTATGATTTCTCCCCCTATACCGACATTAGCCTCTGGTATTATAATGCAGTCCCACAGAACAAACCTGGTAAAGTCGAATTTCGAATCATCCTCTATGATGCTGGTCCAGGGACAGATCCCGCGGCCGATGGATGGGAGGTCTGGATTTCGCACCATCTCATTTTGGATAAAGCCCCTGGCTGGAATCAAATCTTAGTCAAGATGGAGGATGGTGGCGATTTGGTAGCCCCCTGGATGCCCGATGCTGGCAAAAAGTTCTGGAACCCGCGTTGGGGGCAATGGGTGGCTGGCAATGGCGTGCTCGACCTCGATAAGATCGCCGGCTGGGGATTGGAATTTTCCCAAGACAATTCCCTCTATCAGCAACCCGACGACTCAGTGGCGGGCGTGATTATCCTGGATGATTTTGAATTGCAAGGTGTTGCGCCAGTCAATCTGGTGATGTTCAATGGAAAGGCTGTTCCAAGCGGTGTGAGCATGTTTGTCGGGTGGAGCGGCAGCGCTGAAATCACCAGTGAAGAAGATTTCACTGGCGGCACCAACTCCATTAAATGGACGTGCGGCAGCGGCTGGGATGGCGTCAACTTTATGTTCCAGAATCCCAAAAATCTATTGTACAATTGGTCCAAGGACTCGGTGCAGCTCAAAATTAAAGCACCAGCCGATATCGGCGATCTATTGCTCACATTCCATGACCCAGATGAAGATGGCGCTGAGAAAGTGGATTATCCCTTCCAGGCGACTTATTTGCTCTCTGCTGCGACTTACGGTTTCGATGGCACCTGGAAGCACATTAAAGTGCCGCTCAATAAATTCAACCGTTTCAATGGATGTTGGGATAATGATCTGGGCAAGATGGTGCCAGGAGAATTCGATTCCACAAAGGTAAAGCAATTTACTATCGGCGGCTTTGGACAAAACTTTGAAGGCAAAGTGGTCTATTTGGATGATATTTGGACCGGTAATCCTTCCTTTGACTGGGTGCCGCCGGTAGAGGTTTCAGGGGTGAATGCGCTTCCGGCTCAATATTACAATTTGGTTTTCTGGCAGGATGTCCCAGGAGAAAATGGCGAAACATACACCGTCTATGCCAGTCCAAACCCCATTACCGACCTCAATGCCCCGGGAATTGAGCTGGTCGCCTCTGGTGTGCTGGAGAACGTTCAGACCGCGGTGCATTGGCTATATTATCCATTGAAAGATCAACCAATCACCTATTATTATGCCGTCACCTGCACCGACGCTTCGGGCAATGTTGGACCGGCCGGAATATCCAGCGCGATTACGAACACGGCCTTGGGTGTGCCAACCATTTCGTTGAATCCGCCGGCCAATTTCAAAGCGGATGGCGATTTGAGTGAATGGGATGCCAGCGGTATCAGGCCCTGGGTGATCAAGCCGGAAACCGATCACGTGGCTGTTGGTGAAGTGAAAGATGCGGCCGACTTGACCGCAACGGTTTATTTGGCCATGGATGCGGATAATCTTTACATAGCCATTGATGTGATCGACGACGTATTCGCGTATTCCGCCACCGAGGGGAATTGGTGGAACTGGGACGCTTTCGAATTCTTCATTGGCTTGTACGATTGGCGTACACCAGAACGCCATAATTCCATCCGGCGGGGGGCTGAACCCGATTATAAATTGGTATTGCTGCTGGACAAGCTGATGAATGACTATAACAGTTCGGCCACGATCTATACCCCGGATCATGAAAATTACCATTTCGAACAGCTCGGTGGTAAGGACTACGTGGCGGAAGCCAAAGTGCCCTTCTCTGAGATCCGCTTTGGCGATGATGCCCTGTTCAAGCCAGCCCGCGGCATGAAAATTCCGTTCGATCTCTATTTTCATGATAACGATGGCACCACGGCGGGCGATTGGCAGGGAAATTTGGCTTATTCGCCCAATAACTTCGATCTTGGCTGGCAAGATCCGCGGCAATGGACTTTCACCTGGATTGGCGACACCACCAATGTCACCAGCGTGGAAGCAACCAATCCAACAGCCGTGATTACCCATTATTTTCTGTCCCAAAACTATCCTAACCCATTTAACGCTTCCAGCACCATCGTCTACGCGCTTCCTGAGGCGGGACAGGTGAGAATTGCGCTTTATAATCCGCTGGGACAGAAAATCAGAACGCTGCTTGATGAATACAAGGCCGCCGGTAGTTATACGCTCGATGTTCGGGCCGACGATCTGCCATCGGGAATCTACCTCTACAAGATGGAAGCTGGAAAATTTTCACGAACCATGAAAATGATCCTGATGAAATAGGGCCTTTTCGCTAAGAGAAAAAAACGAAATGCATGAATGGCCAAAATAAAAAGTGGGCATTGCCATGGCCAACTATCAGCGCAATCGATGAAAAATAATATCCAATTTCGATCCAAAATTAATTCAGAGGAAGATGCTTATGAAAACCATGAAGTTCTTCACGTTCTGGTTTTTCGTCTTGCAGTTCTTGCTGGTGGGTTTGGGGACGCAAGCAGTTTCCCAGACCACGGGGAAGATCGCCGGAAAGGTCTACGACGTTGATACCAAAGAACCGTTGGTTGGCGCTAACGTCGTGATAGAGGGGACCACTATGGGCGCTGCCGCAGGGCTTGATGGTAGCTTTTTTATCATCAACGTTCCCCCGGGAGTTTATACCTTAAAAATGACCATGATCGGCTATGAAGCGCTTCGCATCGAGGGGCTGCAAGTCTCGGTGAATCGTACTTCCTATGTTGAGGGAAAAATGAAAGCCACGGTCATCGCTGGGCAAGAAATCGTGGTTCAAGCTGAAAAGGTGACGCTCAAAAAAGATCAGACCAGCTCGATGCGCAATGTTTCCTCAGAGCAGATCGATATCTTGCCGGTGGAAAGCATTGGACAGGTGATCAATCTGCAGGCTGGGGTGGTGAATGGCCATTTTCGCGGCGGTCGAACCTCTGAGGTGGCCTATCTGATCGATGGCGTCGAGGTAACCGAAGCGTTTGGGGGGGAAGGCCGTACGGTCGATCTTGAGCCCGAAGCCATTCAAGATTTGGAGGTGATCACCGGAACCTTCAATGCCGAGTATGGGAACGCCATGAGCGGCATTGTCAACGCGGTCACCAAAGCCGGCGGAGCAAAGTTCCATGGGTCGATTTCTGCCAGCCTCGCCAATTATTTCACGCCTCACAAGGACATCTTCATCGGCCTGAAAGATACGGAGTTCAATCGCAACCAGGATTATAAGCTGCAATTGGACGGACCGATCTTTAAGGATCGCATCACTTTCTTTACCAATTTTCGCTATCAAGATAATAAGAATTACCTCAATGGAGTACGCCGATTCCGCGTGGACGACTTCAGCAATTTCATGGTGAACGATCCTTCCCAATATTATTCCGAACACAGTGGAGATAGCGCTTACGTGCCCATGGATCGGGATAAAAACATCTCATTTATGGGCAAAGTCATGCTAAAGTTAACCTCAAATTTGAAGACGGCCTTTCTCTACACCTATAATAAAGATCATTGGCGAGACTACGACCATGCCTTTAAGTACAACCCAGATGGGATGGGCTCGTCCCATCGTGAAACCCACATGTATTCATTCAACATGAATCACATGTTGACCCAAAAATTGTTTTATGAGTTGAAACTGTCGTACCTCGACAATTATAACGGTTGGTATGTTTTCGAAAATCCGTTAGATCCCAGATATGTTCATGATGCATATTACAACAATGCTGGCCCGGGATTTTATACTGGGGGCCAGCAGAAAGCGCATAGTCGCCATACGATGATCGATAAAGGTGCCAAATTTGATCTCACCTGGCAGATCAACAAAAATCATTCATTGAAGACTGGTTTCGATTATACCGCGCATGATCTGGACCGGCACTGGTCAGAAATTCGCAATTTATATTCAGGGACGCCAGCCGAGGCCGAGTTCTACTTCGATCCAATTCGAAACAAGATTGTCTTCCCGAATTATCAACCGGTGATTTATCCGGATTCATCGATCTATTCGGACATTTACCGTGTCAAGCCCATCGAATACTCGGCCTATATCCAGGATAAGATGGAATTCGATGAGATGGTCATCAATATTGGGGTGCGATACGATTATTTTCATCCCAAAACCTATTATCCATCGCAGCGCCGCAACCCCGCCAATCAACTTGAATTTCCAGATAATCCCCAGAAGATGAGCACGTTGCTCTGGGCAGATCCCAAGTACCAGATCAGCCCGCGCTTTGGCCTGGCGTATCAACTGGGGAAGACGGCATTGCTGCATTTCAGCTATGGCCACTTCTTCCAGATGCCGCCCATGTATGCCATGTACCAGAACCATTCGCTCCAGGTGGCACCGACAGATTATTCAACCACTATGGGCGATCCGCAAATCAAAGCCCAAAAAACAGTACAGTATGAAGTTGGGTTATGGCAGGAACTGATAAAAGGGATGGGGCTGGAGGTGATCGTGTTTTATCGCGATATTTACGATCTGCTCAGTGCTAAGGTCATCAGTACCTTCAATCAAATCGAATATGGACTATATAGCAATAAGGATTATGGCAATGTCAAAGGGATCGAGCTCAAATACGATTTCGTATCTGGGAATATCTCGACATATTTAAATTACACATTGCAATATACCCGAGGAAATGCTGACAATCCCACCCAAACGTTCGACCGTGCTGGGAATAATATGGATCCAATTAATCGGCTGATCCCGATGAGCTGGGATCAGCGGCATACGTTGAATGTGACGGTTGGGTACAATACTGCCAAATATGGCGCCACACTGACGGCCTATTTCAATTCTGGGGCGCCATTTACGTGGAGCCCCATTGCCGAGAGCATGTTGTCTCGTGTCAATCTTTTTCCCAATAACTCGTATCGACCCAGCCGCTACAGCGTCGATTTCAACGGTTTCTACGACATTTCCGTGGTACGGAATCTGAAATTGCGGTTGACACTGACCGTATACAATTTATTGGATCGACTTAATGAAGAATGGGTCAATGCTCAGACTGGCCGAGCCTATACGGCCATCATTCGGCCGACTGATCTGGCCAGTCACCGGAGTAATTTCAACGACTATATCGATCGGGTTCATAATCCTGCCATGTATTCGGCCCCGCGGATGGTGAAATTGGGCATGGGAGTGGTATTTTAGCTCTGGCAGGCCATTGAAAATCATTGTGAAAATAAAGCATAACGAGGTTTGGATATGAAAAAATCACCGTATTTCCTCCTGCTGTTGGTGTTTCTGCCGCTATGCCTGACGACGACCTCATTTGGTCAGGGCAAGAAATACGAAGGCCCGGACGACCCAGCCGGCGATATCGCCGCAGAACGAGAAGGTTACATGACTGGGAATCGCGTGTTCCTTTATTTTCGTAATACCACAGAGCTGTCGGATTGGCCCAAGGTGGAAGTGTCCAAATGGCCAAATAGTTATGATGGGGTGAAGATGCTGGACGGCGTCGGGCTACTCATCGGCGCTCTGGTCTATATCACCAATGATTCCATCCCATTAACCGACCGAGCTCTAATTACTCAACTCGCCTCTCAGGGCAAAATTGATACCCTCTATTTTTTGCAAACCAGCTATCGCGAGGAGATGGACGTGGATCCCACTGGAACCGTGGAATGGGGGCTTTACCCGGTATTCGGTTATTTCAATGAACTGAGCGAATATCCAGCCATGAGCAACCGTCCCTCCTCATGGCCGCCGGCTGGCTGGCCTTATACCAATCATCTGCTTCATTGGGCTGGGGAATGGGACGGCCGATTTGGTCGGGGGGTGATTTATGCGGACCTGGAAACTTATTTCGTGGCCAATGATGCGCAAGATCAGGAGTATCTGGGGCCGGAGGATCGGGTGAAATATTACCCGAGGCCTGGTCGTCGCATCGGCGATATTCGGCCATCCACCATTCAGAACGGCCTGCCGTGGGGCGGTATTGGCATTCGGGTGGAACAACGCGGCTTTCAATGGAATAATCCCCAGGCCCGAGATGCCATCTTCTGGGAGTACACCATTGCGAACATTTCGGACTATGATCTGTTGGATGTGGCGTTCGGCTACTGGGTAGATAATGCCATTGGTGATGCCATTGCCGGTGCCGGGGATGACGATGAATTGGGATATTTTGATACCAAAGTGGATATGGCCTATTCCTGGGATATCGATGGGATTGGCCAGGGCGGGTTTCCAACTGGAATTATGGGATTCGCCTATCTGGAAAGCCCCGGTCTCGGCTACGATGGCGTCGATAATGATGAAGATGGCATTATCGATGAAAAGCGCGATAACAACGCCGTTGTCAAAATTGGACCAAAGGAAGGCTATGCCAATTTGCAGGCCTTTCTCGATTTTTATCGATTGACCGAGGCCGACCTCAAAGAGCATTGGGATGCCGATGAAGATCAGGACTGGGAGGATGGTGAAGATATCAATGGTGATGGGGTTTATCAGCTATCGGAGTATGCTGGCGATGACGTAGGGCTCGATGGGGTAGGTCCGGCAGAATTGAATTACACTGGCCCTGATGAAGGGGAGTGTAATCACAAACCAGATCGGACCGAACGCAAGGCCGAACCCAACTTTGCGGAAACTGATGTGAGCGAATCCGACATGGTGGGTCTCACTTCGTTCCAGTTGTTTCCCATCCAGCCGCATCGTCCGCCCTACTACCGCTGGTTCCGAAACGATAAGTCCATGTGGGAAGTGATTGGTCAGAGAACATTGGTGGAATCCATCGAATGGGTATCCAATTTGGTAGAAACGTTTGCATCAGGGCCGTTCCCACTGTATCAGGGCCGAACCGAGCGCATCTCGATGTCCGAGCTGCATTCCTATGATCCACTGGAAGGCTTAAATTCGCCCGAGCACACAGCGCCAGCGCTATTTGAAGTAAAACGAATCGTGCAGATCATTTACGAAAAAGACTATCGCTTTGCCCAGCCGCCCAAGATGCCAACCCTGATGGCTACTCCATTGGATGGGAAAGTGATTTTGACTTGGGACGATATTGCCGATACCAAGACTCGAGACCCGTTTGTCGGCAATGTGAACGATTTTGAGGGATACAAGCTGTTCCGCGCTACGGATAAAAAGATGCAGGACGCCGAGGTCATCACCGATGGGTTCGGAACGCCATTTATGAAGAAACCCATTTTCCAGTGTGATCTAAAAGATGGCCGGCGCGGTTTTACCAATTTCGGTCTGATCAATGGCGTCGGTTATAACCTGGGCTACGATACTGGCATCACCCATTATTTCATTGATGAAAATGTTCAGAATGGCCGGACCTACTACTATGCGATTGTCGCTTACGATTATGGCGCGCCTAATATTGGCCCGGGAATCGCGCCGTCTGAAAACAATATCGTCATCGAGCTGGACGAGGCCGAAGAGGTGCGCGCTGTTGGCAAGAACGTCCAGATTGTCACGCCCTATCAATCCGCCGCTGGCTACATCCCACCGACAGTTGCCCCCATGCAGGAGCAGTTGTTTGGGAGCGGCACCATTACGCCAGAGATTTTGGCGAATAAAAGCTTGAAGCCGGGTCACACCTATAAAGTCAAATTTTCGATCGACACCGTTTATGCCGTGTCGGGTTACGATCATGGCCTTGTGTACGCAACCAGCGGTATCCATATCTATGACATGGATCTCGATGATGCGTTGGTCTATGAAGAAACCCCGGCGCATTATGCTTATGATAACCTGGTTCGACGAGATACAGCCGAGTATAAAGAATGGAAAAGCTACTGGCATTTGAAAACCAATGAACCGGTGAATACCGATATTTTTGATGGTATGCGCCTGAAGATCGATCTGCCAGTGGAAATTGCCACCTACGATCCGATCAATTCAGGGTGGGTGGTTGGCAATTCTGCCATCCATATCACACCCACGACCAAAGAATCTCGCTTTTTCCCGTGGGAATATGATATTGTATTTACCGATGATGATTCTGCCTATGTCGGCCGGGTGTCCACCAAGACGATGCGCGACGAGAACGATTTACGCCTGAGCCGATCGGACGTCCTGACCAATATGCCCTTCAGCTTTTATGTGGTGAACAAGATGTTCCGAGACTCCACTGGTTCTTATGAGCGGTTGGACCTGGTCGTTCATGACACCAAAAAGAACGGCAAATTTGATATCCTCGGTGATCGGGTATTGGTCGGCCCAGTAACCAACGATAATCGGTGGGCTGGGACAGTGTTCATCATTGATTTCTACTCGGTCACGGATAGTACCAAATTGCCCAAGCCTGGGGATATCTATCGGGTCACGTTCAAGCGGCCGTTTTGGGTGACTGACTCATTGACATTTAAGATCCAAGCCACCGAAGCGCTCGATCAGGTTCAGCTCAAAAACGACATGGATCAAATCAAAGTGGTGCCCAATCCCTACGTGGCCACCAATGCGATGGAGCCAGCCGTTGCCAATTTTTATCTGAATCAGCGCCGGCGCATTATGTTCACCCATATTCCAGCGGAATGTACCATTAAGATTTTCACCGTCAGCGGGGCGCTGGTGGATGAAATTGAGGTAAGCAATCCAGCGGATCAGGGGATTGTCCATTGGGATTTGCTCTCCAAGGAAGGGCTGGAGATCGCTGCTGGAATGTACATTTATCATGTCAAATCAAAGCGGACCGGGGCCGAGAAAATCGGTAAATTCGCTGTCATCAAATAACCAATCGAAGTTGAGATTCGAACTTCCACATCAATTAAGCAAATGAGAGGCGACGAGCAATGAAAGCATTCACGATATGGTCGATTGTCATTGGTCTGATATTGCTGGGGTCATCCCCGTTTTGTTACGCGCAAAAGCCCTATCGGGTTGGAACGACCACGGCTGATTTTTTGGCGATTGGTTTCGGTAGCGCCGGAGCCGCCATGGGCGACGCCTATGTCAGCATGGCAACTGATCTCTCTTCGGCTTACTGGAACCCTGCTGGCCTATCCTATATGGAACAAAATGAGGCGCTGTTCATCTACCAGCCATGGATTGCCGATATTACCACCAGTTTCACTGCGGTGGGGGTGGTGCTCCAAAATCTGGGGACGTTTTCGTTGTCATTGGTCCAAGCCAATTTTGGTGAGATGGAGGTGACCAATCTTACCATGCAGGAGGGAACCGGCGAGCTATTTTCTGCCAATGATTTTGCGGTCGGTCTGTCGTTCGGCAGAAGGTTGGCCAATTGGTTCGCGTTTGGCGCATCAGCGAAATATATCTCCTCGCGGATCTGGCATACCAGCGCCAATGCCTTCGCTGTCGATTTAGGCGTGATCGTGAACACGCGGTTTTTCTCTCCCACGGGCAAAAACGAAGATGGGATGAATATCGGCATGAGCATCTCCAATTACGGCACCAAGATGAAATATGATGGAATGGATTTGCTAAATCCCATCGATATCGCGCCCTATGAGCAGGGCAACTATCGGGATGTCCCCGGAAAATTTAGCCTCCAGGGGTGGGAACTTCCGCTGATCTTTCGCATTGGCGTTTCGGTGAATCCCTTGGTCATGGGACAGCATCGCCTCACCCTTGCTGCCGATGCGCTTCATCCCAACAACAATATGGAATCCGTCAATATCGGGGCGCAGTACAAAATCAATTTGCCCACCGCTGGCGATTTCTATTTGCGCGTAGGTTATAAGGCCTTGTTCCTCGAAGATTCAGAATATGGCTTTTCTTTCGGCGGTGGCGTGGTGCTGCGCATGATGCACAATGTTGGGTTGAAGATCGATTACGCCTACCGGGGCGTGGGCATCCTGGGCAAGACACATTCTTATAGCATTGGTGTGCTATTTTAGCAAGTGCCGGCTGCCGGCGGAAGATATCCGGCAGCCGCAACTTCCATCTAAGGTCGCTCCATGAAACGAAATTGTCTGATCATCTTCGCTGTCATTGTTGGATGTCAATTTCCTTTGCAGGCACAGCATCCCAATACCATTTTTCAGGATGACAATGCCCGAACAGGGGCCCGAATTATTCATTTTGCTGGCTGCGATTGGTTCGTCAAGTCTGGTTTCTGGGGCCCCGGACCGAATTACTTTTCCGATAGCGACTCGAGCGTCTGGCTCGATGCGCAGGGACGATTGCACCTCAGGATCCGGCAGGAGGGGACGATCTGGTACTGTGCCGAGGTGTATACCACGCAGTTCACTACCTATGGCGAACATCGCTTCCTGGTTGAGGGCCGCATCGACATGCTGGATCGCAATATCGTGCTTGGGCTGTTTGTCTATTCAAGTGATGAAAGCGAGATCGATATCGAGTTTTCTCGCTGGGGCGACCCCAATTGGGCCAAGGTGGGCAGTTTCACCGTTCAACCCTGGCAAACACCTGGCAATGTTGAGCGGTTTATCTGCCACCTCGATAGCGCCAAGAGCACCCATTATTTTAATTGGCAGCCCGATTCCGTAACATTTGGGACTATGCACGGGCATTATCTTGGCGACCCGCCGGCGCCTAATTATTACATCCATCGCTGGACCTATAAGGGCAAAAACACCCCTCGAAGTTCCAACAACCTGCGCACGCATATCAACTACTGGCTATTCAAAGGCGCTCGTCCATTAGATATCCGCACCCTGGAGGTCATCATTACGGATGTCGCGCAACCGCTGGCACGGGAAGTGCCGCATCACGATTCCCCGCCAAGCAAATTTAATTTTCTTCGAAATTATCCGAACCCATTCAGCTATACCACCACCATCCAGTACTGGCTCAATGACCCCGGCTCGGTCACGATTGAGATCTTCAATCTCTGTGGCCAAAGGGTAGGTAGGCTCATCAATCCTTCTGGTCAGGCAGATCGAAACGAAATAGAGTTTCGAGCCGATCATTTGCCTATCGGAACTTATTTCTATCGCCTAAAAAGCGAGCACTTTTCGCAAACCAATAAGATGATGATCACCCGATGACAGCATTGGCTTGCATAAATTCAAACGGCCAGTCAGCGGAAGATATGGCGACGGGGAAAAAACGGCGGGATAAGAGGATGGAGTCATCCTGGCTGGATCGAGCCCAAGGCCTCTGGGGACAATGTTTGCACATGATCCCCTATCAGCGAGATGAATCGGGAGAGCCAAGTGACGAAGTGAAGTTCTGCAACATAATGCATCCAACCAAAATGCGCAGCGCGATGATGGTGCAGCAATTGAATTGTCCGAACCAGGCGAAGGAAAATGAAACGATTTGATCGAAACAATCGATGGCAATATTCAATATGGGTTGTGCTGCTTTGTGGCATCCTCCTGATGATCAATCACTGCGGTAACCGGACCAAGACGCCTAAAGATATCGGTTTGCTGGCTAAAATTGGCGACCGCAGCATCACAGTGGATGAATTTATTCGACGGGCAGAATACACCATTCGGCCACCTTATTGCAAGGGCGATAATTACATTCACCGCAAAATTATCTTAAATTCGCTCATTGCAGAAAAATTGCTGGCGCTTGAGGCTGGCGATGATAATGACCTGACCCGCAACGCGCAATTTCAGCTTTATCTAAAGGGACGAAAAGAACAAGCCATGCGGCAATGGCTCTATTATCAGGTGGCTTATCAAAAGGCCAAGCCAGATAGCCAGGAAATCAGCAATATGTATCAGGTCGCCGGCCGGACCTACCGAGTTAATTACTGCGTCTTGCCCGATAGCAGTCAACTTTATCAGCTCAAGCAGGAGTTGCTTTCGGCCCCGGATAAGGTCGATTCGGTCTTTCGACATTATCTCGGATTGGAGGCAGTTCCGCAGCGCGAGGTGAGCTGGAAGGATCAAACCGAACCGGCCATTCACGAGGCGCTGTTTTCGCGAAAGCTGACAAAGGGCGAACTGGTTGGGCCTATTGCCACCGAAGACGGTAATTACCTGCTGATGAAAATTGATGGCTGGACCGATCGGCTGGCGATCAGCGATACCGACATCCAACGGCGTTGGGATGATGTTTCAGAATATCTGAAGACGCAGCACGCCAATCGAATCTACGCCGGGTATATCGCCAAGGTGATGCGCGGAAAAAGGGTGGAGTTCTCTCGCGATACCTTTTTTAAGCTGGCGGAAATTATGGCGCCGTTCTATCTCAAATCGCTGGAAGATAAAAAAGAGGCATTCAAACAACGCTTCTGGAAGGATGAGGTTTTGCCCGATTCGATCAGCGCCGATATCGATCATCTTCGCGATCGACCGCTTCTGACTATTGATGGTCAGACGTGGCGCGTGGACGATTTTCTCACAGAATTGCTGGTCCATCCCCTGGTGTTCAGAAAGCGCAAATTCGATCATCGGCAATTCCCGGAACAATTTAAGCTGGCCATCGTGGACATGATTCGGGACAAATACATTACGCAGGAGGCCTACAAGAAAGGATATGATCGGGTCGACGCTGTGGTCCGCAATCAACATTTATGGCGGGATTACTTACTGGCCCAATATCAAAAGAATCGTTACCTGCACGCCAGAAACGCCAGTGACGAAACCGATGATATGGAGTTGATCACCCGTCATCTTAATATGTACGTCGACAGCCTTCAAGCGAAATACAATGATCGGATCGAAATTGACACCGATGCATTTGAGAAAATCCAATTGACTCGGATCGATATGTTCGTGTTGCAGAGAAATGTTCCGTTCCCAATCGTTGTCCCCAGTTTTCCCCAGCTCACGACCGACAATCGTCTGGATTATGGTCGGAAGATGAGGAGATGATCGACGGCCATTAATGATATCGTAGGCTTCACGCTAAATCAGAACGCACCGATCCGATAGATTCATGTGGCGGTTTTCTTTATTCTGAAGCTATTTTAATGAACTCCCAAACATTAGGGTTTGAAAATGAAACGACCAAATGCTCTTACTCGAATATTTTTTATGAGTCTGCTCGTTTGTTTGGCGGTGTGCCAAAAAGAAAATCCCACGGCGGAGGGCAATGCCAATAAGATCCCTGCGCCATCCGGCTGGGAGCTTGTCTGGAATGACGAGTTCGATGATGCCGTGATCAACATCAACAAATGGAGCCATGAGGTCAATGCCCAGGGGGGTGGAAATAATGAGCTGCAATATTACACGGCTCGCCCAGAAAACTCCTTTATCGAAAATGGCTGTTTGGTAATCCAAGCTTTGAAAGAGCGCTATACGGGTCCGGAAGGGACGCGGGACTTCACTTCGGCGCGGCTGCGGACCTATCGCAAAGGGGATTGGAGATATGGCCGCTTCGATATTAAAGCCAAGCTTCCATACGGCAGAGGGCTGTGGCCAGCGATCTGGATGATGCCCACCGAGAGCAAATACGGCGGTTGGGCCGCCAGCGGCGAAATCGATATCATGGAGCTGCTTGGTCACGAACCCAATAAGGTTTACGGCACGCTTCATTACGGCGGCGAGTATCCCAGAAATGTCCATAGCGGCAAGTCGTATACTCTGCCTCAAGGCAATTTTTCGGATGACTTTCACCTGTTTACGCTGGAGTGGGACAGCACGCAGATTCGATGGTATGTGGATGGAACGTTCTATCAAAGCCAAGAAAAGTGGTATACAGAGAGTGCGCCCTACCCCGCGCCGTTCGATCAAAATTTCTATCTCATTTTAAACGTGGCCGTGGGTGGTAACTGGCCCGACAACCCCGATCTCTCGACGGTGTTCCCCCAGAAAATGATCGTGGATTACGTCCGCGTCTATCGCCGGGTGAAATGATCACCGATCTGCGCGGCATTAAGCATCCGATCTGTGCATCGCCGAGGCGGTCCATTCGTTTTTCGTCAATGTATTTCGACGGGCCGATTTTCGATCAAAATCATGATGTCTATTCAATAACCAAATCGAACATGATCCGAGCCAAAACATTGCTCTGGACGCTCTTTCTGCTGACGAATTCTCTTTTGTTTTACAGGGATGTTAGATCGGATGATCAGAGCCGAAATGCTTTGACCAGCATCAAGATCAGCGACCAGAGCGAATTTGTCTCGTCCAATCTTCCGATTATCGTTATCGATACATACGGGCGAGAGATTCCAGATGAGCCGAAAATTCCTGCCCGGATGGGGATCATCTATCACGGGGAGGGCGTGCGAAATTTCATCACCGATCCGTTCAACGACTACGATGGCTGGATCGGCATCGAGCTGAGGGGATCGTCCGCCCAGGGGTTTGACAAAAAGTCCTACGCCATAGAGACACAGGACTCACTGGGGAACAACCGCAATGTGTCGCTGCTGGGCTTTCCCCCTGAAAACGATTGGGTGCTGTATGGCCCATATTCCGATAAAACGCTGATCCGAAATATTTTGGCCTATCGTTTGGCCAACGACATCGGCCGCTACGCCAGTCGATCGAAATGTTGCGAATTGGTGTTGAACCGGGAATATATGGGCGTCTACGTTTTGTTAGAGAAGGTTAAGCGCGATAAAAATCGGGTCAATATTTCAAAAATTTCGCCCAATGATATCGCGGGAGATGCCGTCACTGGCGGTTATATCATTAAAATTGATAAACCAGCCGGGGCTAAACTCGATGGATGGGAATCGCCGTTCCCTCCATATCCAGACGCATGGCAGCGCATCTTTTATCAGTATCATTACCCGGATCAGGATGCGATAACGCCCCAGCAAAAGACCTACATCCGAAATTTCATCACTTCATTTGAAGTCCTAATGACACGTCCCAATTACGCCGATCCTCAGCAAGGGTATGCCCGCTATATTGATGTCGATTCCTTTGTGGACTATTTTATCCTGTCCGAAATGGCCAAGAACGTGGACGCCTATCGGCTGAGTACTTTCTTTTATAAAGATCGCGATAGCAAGAATGGCAAGCTGTTCATTGGGCCAATCTGGGATTATAATTTGGCTTATGGGAATGCCGATTATTATGGCAGTTCCTTTTTTTCTGGCTGGCAGGTGGATTTTCTCGAGCCAGATGACTACTGGCAGAATCCGTTTTGGTGGCGGCAGCTCATGGCCGATACCTGCTTTACCGGAAAAGTCAATCGACGATGGTTCGAGCTTCGGCGTAACATTTTCAGTTTGGCGCACATTTATGGCATTATCGACTCGCTGGTGCTTCATCTTGGCGAAGCCCAAAAGCGGAATTTCGAACGCTGGCCAGTGCTGGGAGTCTATATCTGGCCAAATCCATTTATTGGCGGCAGCTATCAGGCCGAAATTCGTTATTTGAAATTTTGGCTCCAGAGCCGCATGCTCTGGATGGATGCCCGAATGGTGGGGCAACCAACAGCCATTGCCGACAATCCCGATAAGCATTCACGGACAGATTTCCTGCTGGGACAGAACTACCCCAATCCGCTCAATACCACCACAGTCATTCCATTTACTTTGCCATTTGATTGTCATGTGGTGTTCCAGATCTATAACGCGGCAGGGCAAAAGGTGAGGCGGCTGTTTGATGGGCCGTTATTGGCTGGCCATCATCAGGTGGTCTGGGACGGCCGTGATGATCACGAACGGGAGGTGGCATCAGGAATTTATCTTTATGCTTTGCAGGCAGCCAATCGGGTGATCCATCGCAAGCTTCTTGTGATTCGTTAGCTTCAAATGAATGGGCCAGGCTTACGGCTTCACAGTTTGCCAGAGCGGAGGATGGCAATCGCCAGCCACAATCCCAACACGGCAGCGATCACATAACCGATCAGCCCGAACACCGAAAAGCCGAACATATGCCAGCCCTTGTCGAAAAAAATGATAATCGACGAGCCGATGATCAGCGCTGCGATGATCAAGCTGAACGCCAGCCGATTGCTGGAACGATCCATTTCGAGGATAAGCTGCTCTAACCCCCGATGTTCGAAAATCATATTCATTCTGCCTTTTTTGATCTTGCGCAGAATATAGCGCAGATCACTGGGCAGGATTTTGATCAGTTCTTCTGTTTCTTCTGCCATCTGTTGCAACGCCTTCAGCCGTTTTCTGGGCTGTAATGGTTGCGCCATCAGTCTGGAGGCATAAGGTTCCACCAGCGTCATCATATTAAAATCTGGGTCCAGGCTCAACCCAACGCTCTCGATCGTCGCCAGCGCTTTGGTCATCAATACAATATCAGCCAGGATAGGAATCCGATGCCGGCGGAAGACCTCGATCAAATCATTGAGCAACTTCTCGACCGAAAGCTGGCCGAGCGGAATGCCGTAATACGTCTCAATGAAGTCGTTCAGATCGATTCGCAGCATTCGGGTGTCCCGGGTCTCATCGATCAGCTCGGCATCGATAAACACTTTGATGATCCGATCGATGTCGCGATCGGCAATGGCGATCAACAGCTGTTGCAGATACGTTTTGGTCTGCGCATCGAATCTTCCAACCATGCCGAAATCCAAAGGAGCGAGGACATTATTGGGCAAGACGAATATGTTTCCGGGATGTGGATCGGCATGGAAGAAGCCGAGATCGAAGATCATTTTGAGCGTGGCTTTGGCGCCATTCAGGGCGATGATTTTTGGATCCAGGTCGGGTCGGCTGGCAAAATCGATCTCCGAAATTTTGACCCCATCGATGAATTCCATGGTCAAAATGCTGGACGTGGTATAATCCCAATACACCTTGGGCAAATAGATGGTGGGGTCTTTTTTGAAATAAGCTCGAAATCGGTCGATATTGCGCCCCTCTCGGACAAAATCCAGTTCAGCGCGGATCGTCTTGGCAAATTCATTCACAATTCCAGTTGGATTGTATAATTCGCTTTCCGGGAGATATTTTTCGACCCAGCTTGCCAAATCATAAAGGATGCTGAGGTCCGTTTCAATGGCAGCCCTGATTCCAGGACGTTGGATTTTCACAGCAACGGTCTGGTTGTTGCGCAGGGTGGCGCGATGGACCTGGGCAATGGAGGCAGCAGCAATCGGTGCTTCTGTAAATGAACGAAAAATTTGATCGATGGGCTGACCAAATTGGGCCTCGATAATTTGCTTCGCTTCATCTGCCGGAAACGGCGGCACCTGATCTTGAAGCCTTTCCAATTCTTTCACGATATCCAGCGGCACCAAATCGGGGCGGGTGCTCAATACCTGGCCCAATTTGATAAAGGTCGTCCCCAATTCGGCCAACGCCATTCGCAGCCGCTGCGCACTGGTCAAATGGCCGAGCTGCTCAACGGTTCGGGCGCGTCGGATCATTTTTCGGCTGATGCGGACCAGGCCATCCAGCCGCAGCCGCTCCATCACGTCCTGAAAGCCATAACGCAGCAGCACGCTAAAGATCTGGCGATAGCGCTGGATGTGACGATAGGTTTTATGCAATCGAGGAAAATGCATTTTGATGGCTATTTTTGTTCAAGCTTCTGTTTCAATTCTTCCACTTGCCGGGACAATCGCTCGAAATCAGCTTTGGTCGGAAGGCCCAGTTTCTCGATAGCCTTTTGAACCTCAGCATTGATCTTGGCAACGATATTTTGCTCCTGCTCCTTGAGTTTCGCCATATACTTATCCACAAAGGCGGCACGCTCCTCATTGGCCACCGCGCCAGCGTTGATCAGATCATCGACCAACTCTTCGATCTTTTCACGGCCCTCTTCGAACAGGCCGAGGCCCAGGAAGAAGCCTTTCTTCAATAAGTCGATCATGGTGTATCCTCCATCATGATGAATGTATAGTGAATTTTTAATTTATTGTTGGGGTTCGAAGTCCCTGCCCGTCCATCAATATGCTTAATGGAATGACCCTCGCTGATGTAGATTTTGATCAGATCCCTGTCGAACGCATCAATAAAAGGAGATGTACTTTCGATTTCGAAGCTCCGAGCCACAACTGGTGATCATGCTCATGTTCCAACGTTATCCGTTTATATTAAGACATGCAGACTTCAAACCATCCATGTCATTCGATCTGCTAGGCATCCTTTAGCACGAAGGTTTGAAATTTTGATTGCTTCAAACTTCATTTTAAAATGAAAAGCCAAAGACTGTTAATCAGACAATATTGAGCCCCTCTCCTGATCCACCTTCCAAAGGGGAAATTGCCGATACATCCTTCGCTGAAGCGACCGAAGGCACTGCCCGCAGGGTGAAGGAAGAGGGGGATATTTACGACCCGATGACAAAAGTTCCGCGCCATCATGACGATCAAATCGGAAATCTTATTCTTGGGTCGACGTCAAGGCAAGTTTCAAACCGCATGACAGGTTAAATCCTTTTCCAATTTTTCGACAACACCAGAAACATTTTTGTTGCAAGAGCCCAAGCACGAATTGAAATGTCATGCCCCATCATCAAACCATCTCTATTTCGATTTGAATGAAATGGCGGCTTGTGAAGAGATTTCTGCATTCGCAGCACGGATATAGCACGATTGAATTTTGCTGGTTACCGCAGACGCGAATCAGGAAACCAGCGTTTTGAAGCTGCACCCATACAATTGATCCGATTCGTTTGAATTTGCCGAATTGAAATTATCCCATCATCACCAGAAGCTTCATTTCTGTAAGCCAAGGGTATTTGCGGCGAATCCATTGCCTATGAGAACAACACCTGCTAATGATTTTTTCGCTTTAATTTAGTCATAATTTTTGCAACTGTCAATAGCCTTTTTCATCTGGCAAAATAAAAAGCGGCACGTCAGGGGATACAAACTTTCTGTTGAAAATCTTAAAAAAAAGCATTATATTCAAAATCAATTTTTGTTTCAATCCAAACGGTCGAGATCGATGGAAACTCGCTCGCGAATCGAGCCTGTTTTTTGATGCTGGATCTCCGAAAATATAAAGCGTATGGAAATAGGACAGCGATAATGATCATTATCAGATACAGAGTACGGAAGGGATAGCATCGTTTTTTTAACATGGTTAATCGTAAGGAGCCACAACATGAAGTGTATCATTCTCTGCGCTGGTTATGCGACCCGATTGTATCCATTAACCCTGAACACACCGAAGCATTTATTAAAGGTCGGCGACAAGGCGATTCTGGATTATGTCATTGAAAAGTTGCCAATGGAGCATATCGACCAAATTTACTTGGTGACCAATAATAAATTTTATCAGCATTTTGTTGACTGGCGAAATCAGGTGGGGGATAAACTGCCGATTATGGTGCTGAATGATAAAACGATGACTAATGAAGATCGACTGGGTTCAATGGGCGATGTGCTATATGTTATCGATCAGACCAAGTTTGATGATGATTTTTTGTTGATCAGTGGCGATAATCTATTTAACTTTGATTTGACGCCGATGCTTGGACCGTTCTTCGAGGGAAAAAATATCATTGCCCTGTACGATGTGCAGACCATCGAAGAGGCAAGAAAGATGGGGATTCCTACGCTGAATGCCGAGGGCGTGATTGTCCATTTGATCGAAAAACCGGAAAATCCCTCCAGTACGCTCAGCTCCATAGGCATTTATATGTTCCATCGCGAAGTGATTCACTTGTTGCGTCAATATATCCATGAAGGCCATTCTCCAGACAAAGTTGGGGATTTTATTAGTTGGCTCTGCCAAAAAATTCCCCTTTATACGCATCGCTATGATGGTCCGAATGACCTTTGGCTCGATATTGGTACGCCGTCGCAACTAGAACTGGCAAAGTCCCTATTTGCCAAATGAACATAGGGAACAATAAAACCTGGCCAATGGCTCCAGTGGAGTTCTTGGTGCAAAATTTCAATTTCAGGCTGAATATTATGCCTGGTCATCTCTCTATGGCTTTGATTTCAATCGCGGCTTGCGATAAGATTCCTCCATTCGAAAAATGACATGCCCAAATTGAATGGCGGATTTTGTACCAGAAACAAATTCAACATCATGAGCGCGATCTCACTTTAGCGCGTTCGGCGCTTTGTCTCCCATCTGGAAGGGAATTTTTCGGTCGGGAGGTAGTTGATCGTTATTTTTCATTTCATGATTCGGGTTGAAACTTCTCATGTTGTTCATTGTGACCAATGAGAAAGGCGAAATGATATGGAACCAATGATGTTTCAGAAAATAATGGTCCCTTTCAGAGATATTTTTGACGAACTCAAAGAATTCATCGATATCAAAGCGTTGCTGGTGCAAATCATTCTGTATCTGCCCAAGCTCGTCGCTGGAGGTATCATTCTGTTTGTCTTTTACGGGATGTATCGGATCATTCGATATTTTTTGTTGCGGAAATTCCGCAAGGCCGAGGTATCGGATTCGGTAGCGCATCTCATAATCAAAGTGGTGCGATTTACGCTATTGGGATTGGCCATTATTTTGGTCGCTGATCAAATTGGCATTCGAATCATTGCATTAATATCGACATTGGGAGTGGCTGGCATCGCCCTGGGCCTGGCTGCACAACAGACGCTGGCCAATTTCATTTCGGGCATCATCATTCTGATCAGTAAGCCGTTTCGAGAAGGCGATCTGGTCGAATTGGAGGATACCTTTGGCCGTGTCAAAGAGATTTCGCTGCGGTCCACTTCGATCCTAACGCTCAATAATTTTCTGGTCGATATTCCAAATCAAAAGATTGTTGAATCAAAGATCATCAACCATACATTCAATCCAAACATTCGCATTGCAGTGGGAGTCGGGATTGCCTATAAAGAATCGATCCACGAGGCCCAGCGGGTGCTTCTGGATCTGGTGAAAAACGATGATCGTTTTTTAACGAATCCACCGCCCAGCGTGATCGTCGAGGAGCTCTCCGACTCCAGCGTCAATTTAAAACTGCTGGTGTGGATCAAGGACTCCCAGCAGGAAATAGCATTGACTTATGAATTGCGCCAGAAGGTCAAAATGGCGCTCGATAATGCTGGCATCCAAATCCCATTTCCGCATCGCCAGCTTTTCATTGAGTCTCTGCCAGTAAAAGATCTCAAAGCGTTTTCGAGGACGGATTAATGCCAAAACAACGTCGAACATCAGCACTAAAAAAAGTAGCGAAATTGGGGCTTTATTTCAGCCTCAGTCTTTTCGCGCTGCTGGTGATTTCGTTAATCGTGCTGTGGATCGCGTTTCCTCCCCATAAAATTAAACAGATGATCATTGCTCACGTTGAGTCCAGTATCCAGCGACAGGTGTCGGTTGGACATGTGTGGTTCAATCCGTTCCGCGGTTTGACGCTGAATGATGTGTGCATCTCGGAACGTGCTGCCGAACACCCGGGCGTCCAAGACACGGCTCGTTTCTTTACTGCCAAAAAGTTCCATTTTCGCTATCGGTTTTCCGCATTGATCAAACGGAAGCTGGAAATCAAGACGATTTTAATCGACGATCCAGTGATCAACCTCCGACGGGATAAAAACGGCACCTGGAACTTCGCTGACCTCATGGCTGCGGATACCACAGCAGCCCAAACCAGAGATACCTCTGCCGTTTCCGGCCTCCCAATTTCCATCGATCTCAGGCAATTCGCGCTGAATCGTTTCACGGCAAATTTGATCATCCATCAATCGGACTCGATCTATACCCTGAGCTCTGGCGGTCTTTCGATCTTCATCGATGACTTGTTTTGGCCGCGCCAATCGGATGCGGCGGCGAAAACGAAGCCCAGGCTCAGCCTGCGGATCATCTCCGATGAACAGCCGTGGCATTTTGCCATGATTTATGGCGATCAGGCGCCAGCGAGACATGGTTGCGCGCAGCTTGATCTTGATCTGGCGCTCCAGCTTTTGGGCTTCGATTTCATCCAGAGCAAAGGACGGATCAGCATCACCCAGTTAGCGATCCATCCCGGGGCCATCCCAGCCGCTCCCAATCCGCCCGATAGCCTATTTTTTCCCAGCGTGGCTTCCGTTCGCTATGATGTGACGTTCGATGGCCAGATCGGTCGTCTGGCCCTGGATGAGGTAACCGCCAAAATTGCGGAGGAGACGATTTTCACGCTCGAAGGAACCGTGACCAATTTTCCATCTCAGCCATATTTTCAAATCTCGGTGGTCGAGAGCAAGGTCAATTTAAAAAATATAATCAATTTCGTCCTCCCGCTCTTGCCAGATTCCATCCAGCAGCGCCGAAAGGAAATTTCGATCGATGGGGTGGCCTCTTTTCAGGGTTCGTCGATCTCTGGTAGCCCGTCCAGCGAAGGTGTCGAGGATGCGCTAAAGGCGAATCTGGTATTCTGGCTGGATAACTTTCATGCGAGCTATGTGGATCCACCAATCCGGTTCAGTAATCTGAAAATTCGCAGCCGCTTCTCCGAAGTGCATAACCGTTCTGGCGTGCAAGGAGCAGATATTCAGATTGAGGCCGATCTGGATTCCCTATTTTTCGCCATGGATACTTTCAAGGTTGGTTTTGGTCAATTGCGGCTCGATTTCGCCTCGACATGGCAAGCCGATTTCCGTCCCGATTCCATTCAAGCCGTCTTTTCGATTGGGAATTTCTTCGAAGTGCCATTGGATTTCAATTTTCAGTTCAAATCCGTCTCTGGACTAGATCGGTTTCGCGCCAAGGCTGATCTGAAGGTTCAGCGATTGCCATTGTCCAATCTTCCTTCCTCGGCCCTCACTGGCTTGATCGATCTCGCTGCCAATCTGAAAGCAGAGCGATTGGATCAGATCAATGTCAACCTACTTGCCAGAACCGACATGGTAATTTACGAGACCGATACCGGGCCGCTGATTTTCAATCCGCTCGCGGTGCGCGGCGAAGGATGGATGGCAACGACGGCCAAATTTGAGCGCATCCAGTTGGAACAGCTCATTCTCAAAGCAAACGATTTTGCAAGGGCGAATATTGCAGGCACGCTAGGCCTATCTGAACCGGTGCGCCTTGAGCTATTCGTCAATGATTTGATCGTCGATCACCCACGGCTAATGGCCTATTTGCCAGCTTCGTTGTTTGAAGGATATGAGACGTTGACAATCGGTGGCCAGTCCACAGCCACTGCTACGGTGACGGTTATCATTCCCACCGAAGGAGAGCCAATGATCGATGCTCGAGGCCGTGCTTGGTTGAATGGCAACGTCGAATATCCTGATGTGTTTCTCTCGTTGAAGCGAATTATCGGAACGGTCGATTTTACTTCTGATGGCACGGCCGTCCAATTCGATGTCACTGGAATGCTCGATAGCCTGATCATCCAAGGCGTTCGGGATGATCCGATTCGAAATATGCCGCTGTGGGCAAAAGCCCACATGCCAGACCTGGAGACGCTAACGCTGGATAGCGCGGAAGTTCTTGTGCCCCAGCTCATGGCCAAAGTGCGCGTCAATGGTCAGCTCGACAGCTTGTCGGGAAATATGCCCTCCTGGTTCAATATCAGTATGGAGGTGGACACACAACAAGATACGATCCCGGTGCTGAACGACGTGAGGCTATCTGGGAACCTTCATGGGAATGTGCATCTGTTTATGGTGGGCGATCTGGCGGATATCACCGGTCAGGTGACGCTTAATCTGCCGTCTATGGCGTATGGGAATATCGCTAAGCTGGATACCATCGAGGGCACGGTTCATTTTGCGCTGCGATATGATATTGAGCAGGAAATTTTGATTGAAACCAGCTCGGGCCGATCGTTTTTAGGAGCCGAGGGAAGCTACTATTATGACCTATTGCGCCCAACATATCGGAATAGGCATCCCCAATTTTCGACCGTGACCATTCGTCGCTTCCAAGCAGGGGATTATCATGCCAGAGATATCACCATGGATCTGTTGATGGATAACGAGCGGATTGAGGTGCCGCGCTTTGCCCTGAAGGCTTACGACGGCAATATGGCCGGGCTGATCTCCGCCAATCTTCATAAAGGGACGCTGGATCAGATCGAATGGCGGGTAAAAGCCAATGTCTCGCAATTGAACTCGGCCAAGCTATTGCCCGCGCGCCGGCTGCGAAGCAAGGGATCAGAATTGAATTTGACCATGGAGCTCTCAGGCCTCGGGCTGGATCCGACGCGCAAAATGGATATTCAGGGTAATTTTTACGTCACCCGCATCGGGCCACAATTTACCGATAACGTGCTGCGCTCGCTCGACCCTCGTGGCACGGATAAGAGCATTCAGGACACTCGGCGCTTGCTGAACTGGGGTTATCGCCCCAGGCTCATCTCATTTGAAATCAAACACGGCAACCTCTATCCAACAATCCATTTGCTGAAAGGCAAGCTTTGGACCAAATTGATTCCATTGAATCTGAGCGGCGGCAAGATCCAACTGGCCCGAATCCCGGTGAAATTTTTCATGACCAACATGATGTCGGCTACCGCGCAATAAATGCAACGAACAAATGTCCAAAACAAAGTCGCGATGACACAAAAATTTCATCACAGCCAGCATCTTTCCTTCATTGACCTCATCCGAAAACATCGGGATCAAAAAAAGCAGTTTGATATTCCTGATGCTTATAAATTGATCTATCAGAGCGTGTTCGGCCCTGAACATTTGCTGAGCGATCATGAGAGGGTCATGCAACGCCTGATCCAAGAATTGGATGCCATTGAGGGGGAGTTCAATGAGCCGCTCATCGAGCGGATATCGGCTAACGGGAATGTGGTTCGATGGAATTTGCGGCCGTACAAATTGCTCAAGGGCGATGCAACTCAGCTATTTCAGGCAATGGTTCATTCCAGCCAGCAGATCCGCGGGTCTAAGGATAAGTTCTTGTTGCTATGGCGACAATTTCTGCATGCTGTCATAGCAGGAATGTTCGATTTCGATCGGGAAGCAGTGCTTCGGTTCGATGAGCAGATGAGCGCACAAAACTATCCAGCCGTTCATCACTCCCCTGGGTATCGGAAGGCAAATCGACCCGCTTATCGCGTGCTCAGCCTAAATTCGGCCATGACGCTGGCGATGAGTTTGATCGAAAGGGATCGGGGCAATGTCGGATGATCTCATAAATCGCCACCCCGAAGGCCACTGCCACATTGAGCGATTGTTTGATGCCGGCCATTGGGATCTCGATCGCCTGGTCGGCCAGCATCACGACCTCATCGGATACGCCGGTGATTTCATGGCCCACTACCAGGCAAAGTGGAAAATTGTAATGAGCCTGATGATAGAGCTGGGATTGATCCGTATGCTCCAGCACGACAATTCGATAGCCTCGGGACTTTAAGTCATGAATTGCTGCGACCGGATCAGGACAATGGACCCAGGGGACTGTGCGCTCCGCACCCAAGGCCGCTTTGTGGATTTCAGCCCGCGGCGGGTAGCCGGTGAGACCACAAAGATAGAGCTTTTCCACTCCAACCGCATCAGAGGTTCGAAAGATGGAGCCGACATTGTAGAGGCTTCGCACATGATCCAGCAGGACCGAAATGGGCCGGCGCGGCCGTTGTTGCACCGCCTCCAGCGAAGGCGTTTGATCCAGCAAATCGAGATGGGAAATCTTTCGTATAGCCATGGTCGAATTCGGTTCGCTCGTGAATCAGATTGGTTTGCGATCAACATACACAATTTTAATAAAACAATCAAGAAAATTGTTCGATCAGGGGATGTGGCCCAACAGACTCAACCTTCCCCTTTCATGAAAAATGAAACGGATTCGGATAAATTGCAAATTTCTTTCGCATGCTGGCTCAACAAAACATGTGTTGGATTTCAAACCATCGCCGAATTGACAGAATGCAGGCGATTAATCCTTAGCTTTCAATGCATGGATAAAAACCTGTATCCGATTGTCTCTTGAAGCATATTTGATCCAGAGAAATTTAAAAGGTGTATTGAAATTCGCAGCGACAATTTGGGCTGTGGAGCATAGATCGGATCGGCCGCTTTCAGCGACTTTGCCATGGGATTTGATCTTCGTGAAAATTATAGCTGGGATGTGAAAGATGAAATGGATAGGTAATGGATATCTCTGGCTTTCCTGGTCAATTGGAGCAATGGACTCTGTTTTTCGCAACGGGGACAATCTAATATCAGTAATTTGATCATTCTTTAGTGTTCTATTTATCCAACCGAAAGGAATACATCAATGCGAAAAGGGATCACGTTTTTGTTTGCTGTCCTTGTTCTTTTCTCATTCTCTACTTCAAAGGCGCGGCAGTATACGCTTTCTTCACCGAACCAACAAATTCAAGTACAAGTGGTGGTGAAAGATCAAATTTCGTTTTCGGTCTGGTTCAAAAATCGGCAAATCATCAAACCGTCCCAGATCGGGATGAAGTTGGATGATGGGTTTTGGATTGGGAAAAACGCCTCGATTGAGCGAATTCAGCGCACGACGATCCACGAGATCTTGAAACCGACAGTAAAAGTGAAGAGCGCCATTATTGAAAATTATGGTCATCAACTTTTTATCCAATTCAAGGGAAATTACGGATTGATCTTTCGCGCATATAATGATGGCGTTGCCTACCGGTGGTTCACCAATTTTGATCGAGACGTTCGGGTGTTCGAGGAACTGGTCACATTCGAATTTGGGAGCGATCATCATCTCTATTTTCCAGAGGAGGAGAGCTTTTTTTCCCATTCGGAACGGCTGTATCCACGGATGTTGCTCAGCGAGGTGACGGCTGATCGGATGAGCTGTTTACCAGCCGTTATCGATATCGCAGAAGGTCCGAAAGTCGCGGTTCTCGAGGCCGATCTGGAGGATTATCCGGGCATGTATCTCACTGGCTCGCCGAGCTCGCCGACGGCGCTGGTGGCGAAATTTCCCTATTTTCCTCTGGAATTTGAACAGCGCCGCGATCGCGATGTGATGGTGACTCGTCGGGCCGATTTTCTGGCGAAGACCTCGGGGCAGCGCTCGTTCCCCTGGCGCATCCTGATTATCGCCGAGCAAGATGGCGCATTGCTTGAGAGTCAGATGGTCTTCAAATTGGCAAAAGACTGCCAGGTGGAAGACCCATCTTGGATTAAGCCAGGCAAAGTGGCCTGGGATTGGTGGAATTGGAACAATATCTATGGCGTGGACTTTCGGGCTGGGATCAATACTGAGACCTACAAGTACTATATCGATTTTGCCTCACAGTACGGAATTGAATACATTATCCTGGATGAAGGCTGGTATCGATTGGGCAATTTGTTCGATGTGGTGCCAGAAATCGATGTGCCAGAACTGGTCGCCTATGGACGGGAAAAAAATGTCGGCATTATTCTGTGGGTGATCTGGAAGACGCTGGACGATCAATTAGAGCCAGCATTGGATCAGTTTGTGCGTTGGGGGGTGAAAGGCATTAAGGTCGATTTTATGCAGCGGGATGATCAACTAATGGTCAATTACTACTATAAGATCGCACGAGAAGCGGCAAAGCGCCAGTTGCTGGTGGATTTCCATGGTGCTTACAAACCGACCGGTTTGGTTCGAACTTATCCCAATGTGCTCACCAGCGAGGGCGTTCGCGGGCTGGAATGGAGCAAATGGTCCACCGATGATCCCAATCCGGAACATAATGTGACCCTGCCGTTCACGCGAATGGTGGCTGGACCTATGGACTACACCCCGGGAGCGATGGTCAATGCCACGAAAGACCAATTTCGGCCGATCTTCCAACGGCCGATGAGCCAGGGCACCCGCTGCCATCAATTGGCCATGTATGTGGTCTACGAAAGCCCACTCCAGATGCTGTGCGATAGTCCGTCCAATTATCTCAAAGAACCCGAGTGCTTGGACTTTCTCGCTCGGGTGCCGACGACCTGGGATGAGATGCGTGTCCTGGCCGCAAAAATGGCCGACTATATCCTCGTCGCCAGACGCCATGGGAATGACTGGTACATTGGCGCCATGACCGATTGGAGTGCCAGAGACCTGGTTCTCGATCTTTCGTTTCTGGAAGATAAAGAATATACGATCGAACTATTCCAGGATGGCGTCAATGCCGATCGCAATGCGATGGATTATCAGAAGCAGGTGATGAGCGTTCAAAAGGGGAAGCAATTGCTGATTCATCTGGCACCTGGTGGAGGAATGGCTGCCTGGGTGCATGAATAACTCTTCATCAACAGAAAATATAACTGGTAAGGAATTCATCCGGCCATTCAATTCCAATACTGGAGTGATGGGACTCAGATAAAAAGATCCCATCACTTCAATATTCGGTCGTTTGAAACGCAGGATAACACGCGTCTGCTGTTTGTATTCCGTGGTCTTAGGCGTTTAGTACGCGGGTAGATTCTCGGATAATGAAATCGGTTTCCAGCACCACGCGTTCTGGGGGCAACTGGCCTGGCGTTTCGATATTGCGGATGAGGATTTCGGCTGCTTTTCTGCCGATCTCATATTGCGGCGCTCGGATTGTGGTCAGCGGGACGGGATAGATCTTGGCATAGTAGATATCGTCATTGCCAACAATGGAGATGTCTTCTGGGACGCGGATGTTTAAATCCTTCAGTGCGGTCATGACGGCCAGTGCCTGCTGGTCATTGAAGCAGACGATGGCTGTGGGATAATCCTCACGCCGGAGATTTTTAAAATAATTCATTGTGTTGCCATAGCTCTCTTCATGCCGCGAACCGATGGAGACAATCATGTCCTTATGAAACACCAGTGGACTCTCGCTGAACGCATCGCGAAATCCCTCGATTCGCTCCTGGGTATGGGAAGATTGTGGCGGACCAGCGAAATGCACAATTTTAGTGTGCCCGATATCCATCAGATATTTTACCGCCTTTTTAATCGCTTTAATATTGTCGATGGCGACCACATTGGCCTGGATGCCTTTGACGTCCTCCAAAAGCACGAACGGATAATTGATCATTTTCAATTTGAACAAATGCTCGATCTCTGCGGTGCCCTCAACCAAAGGCGCGATGATCGCTCCTTTGATATCTTTGGTCGAAAATAAATGGGTGAATTTCTTCTCGCATTCATGATCGTTTTCGGAACTGGCGACAATGAACGAATATCCCTTATGATGCGCATATTCTCGAGCGCCCAGGGCAATCGTCGTATAGAATGGATAACTTAAATCTTTAATGATAATCCCAATGCTTTTGTCTTGATTGCCGTTTTTCAAATTTCTTGCCATTCCCCGAGGACGAAAATTGAGCTCCTTCATGACCTCCAAGATCCGTTCACGGGTGTCAGGCTTTACCGTGTTTTTCGCATTGATTACGGCTGAGACAGTCCCTTTCGAAACCCCAGCGCGTTTCGCCACATCTTCAATCGTTATCTTTTTCATCAATAGCCCCGTTACCTATTCGCAGATCTGTTCTAATTGAAACGTTTTAATTTTTCGATAAGATAAAATATAATGGCTTTTATTGATAAAATCAATAGAAATTTTGGTCATGTTCGAGCATTATTGCACTCCATCAATTATTATGCATCAGATAACCGCTCTTCCCATTCCTATTGGAGGGTAAAAATATTTTTTCTCCCTCCACTTTGGTCAACATATTCACTGATCTCCCTTGAAATTCTTTTTATTCATCCACGGATCATTCGAGATGAACCACCATGGCGTGCGGAGTGTCGGTCATTCATGATCATAAAATGAAACAGAGGAAAGATGGTCGCTCATGATTTTTTTGCTTGACTTTTTAGTCGCTCTTTTATATATTTGAAACGTTTCAATTTCAATTTAACTTTCCTGTCCACTCTCGAGGATGAATCGTGTCGGCTCGAAAGATGATACTTCCTGCTCTATCAATTGTTCTGCTGCTTCATCCATCTTTTTTTTGTCTGGCACAATGTCAAGCGAGCCAACAAACCACCTCGGGGGCCTATTACACCCATCGGTATCCCAATCTATTTATTGAGCTTCTCGGTCGATCCAAATCAGAAGTTGACGAAAAAATTGATCGTGCCTTTCAACAATTGTTTTATGGCGATGATCATACCGAACGGATTTATTATCCAGTTGAACCAGACATGGCCTATATTGAGGACATCTTTAACCAGGATGTCCGCACCGAAGGCATGTCCTATGGCATGATGATCGCGGTACAGCTCGATAAGAAAAGGGAGTTCGACCGCCTTTGGAAATGGGCCAAAACTTATATGCAACATCAGGCCGGGCCGCTGCAACATTATTTTGCCTGGCATTGTACCCCGGAAGGGACAAAGATCGATGCGAATCCAGCTTCGGATGGGGAGGAGTGGATTGTCATGTCGCTACTGTTCGCTGCAAATCGCTGGGGAAATGGGGATGGCATCTTTCATTATCGATCAGAAGCGCAAGAAATTCTGGATGCTATGCTGGGAAAGACCCCCACGTCTCATCGGCCGGATGTGGTCACCAACATGTTCAATCCGAAAAATAAGCTCGTGGTTTTTGTTCCAGCAGGCCATGTGGATGATTTCACCGACCCATCCTATCATGTGCCCCATTTTTATGAGCTATGGGCACGCTGGGCGGATAAGAACCGTCATTTCTGGCAGCAGGCGGCCGAGGCAAGTCGAAAATTTCTCAAGCGGGCGGTCCATCCAGTCACGGGCTTGGCGCCCGATTACGCCACGTTTGACGGCAAACCTATGGATCCGTTCTCGGGCGCCGGACACAAGGATTTCCGTTTCGACGCGTGGCGCGTGGCGATGAACATCGCTATGGATTATCTCTGGTTCGCCCGAGATGCGTGGGCCGTGCAGCAGGCAAATCGACTGCTTGACTTCTTTTATCGCCAAGGGATTGATCGTTACGGCAACCAGTTTACGGTTGATGGCAAGGCATTGGGCAACGACCACAGTGCCGGACTGGTTGCCATGAATGCCGTTGCCGCTGTAGCGGCTACGCACGACAAGCGAAAGGACTTTGTTGAGGCACTATGGAACACGCCAATTCCATGCGGGACCTATCGTTATTATGATGGCCTATTGTACCTGTTGGCGCTGCTCCAGGTTAGCGGCAATTTTAAAATTTATCAGATGTAGCCTATCCGGCAAGTGATGATTTCCTTGAACCCAAACACTTGAAAAGCAAAATGATGCTATTCTCAAGAGCAAAGCGACGAAGGATTCTTTCAGTGAACGCATCTGCTTTCGTTCTCTCAGAAGAACTTTCGCTTGCAGCGGTCGCTCCAAATGACATGATAACCTTGAGTTGTCGCAAAGGAAATTGGTGCATGAATACCATCTGATGAACCGAATTTAGGTGACTCCAATGACTCATTCCAGCCATAATCGTTTTCTTTCATCCGTTAATCATTTTTTGCTATGGCTCCTTTTTGTTTCTCTTTTAATCTTTTTCTTATTCATGGACCCAAAAGCTGCCGCAGCAAATGACAGCGGATCTTACATTTCTTCAGAAAAGATCCCCGGCGCTTTTACTCTTGCCGCTGGTGGTCAAGCTGCGCCATTGTGCATCAGTTCCCAGGATTATCCCGGGGTCATCCGTGTTTTGAAGCATTTTCAGGCAGACATCGAACGGGTGACCAATGACAAGCCGGTCGTTTCCATAGATTCAATTCCAGACGCCGACGAGATTGTGATTATCGGAACCCTGGGCAAAAGCCCGCTAATTGCCCAGTTGGTTTCTGATGAAAAGCTTGATGTCGCAGATATTGCTGGTCAATGGGAGGCTTCGCTGATTCAGGTCATTGACCATCCGTTCCCTCAAGTGACATCGGCATTAGCCATTGTTGGAAGCGATAAACGCGGGACTATTTTTGGCATGTTCGATCTATCAGAGCAAATTGGCGTTTCGCCCTGGTACTGGTGGGCCGACGTTCCGGTAAAGAAAAAAACGGACATTTATGTTCTGCCCGGTCGTCATCGCTTGGGTCCGGCCAAGGTGAAATATCGAGGCATTTTCATCAATGATGAGGCACCGGCGCTTTCTGGCTGGGCTTATGAGAAATTTGGGGGATTTCATGCGAAATTTTATGAGCATGTTTTTGAATTGATCTTGAGGTTGAAGGGCAACTTTCTCTGGCCCGCCATGTGGGGCAGAGCATTTTATGATGACGATCCAGAAAATCCGCGTTTGGCGGATGAATATGGCGTGGTGATTGGCACCTCTCATCATGAACCGATGATGCGAGCGCATGATGAATGGCGGCGATATGGCACCGGCCCCTGGAATTACGAGAAAAACGAAGCAAAATTAAGGGAATTCTGGACGGAAGGGATTCGCCGAATGGGCGATTACGAGAGCATTGTCACACTGGCCATGCGCGGTGATGGTGATGAACCCATGAGTGAAGAAGCCAATATTGAGTTGCTGCAGCGAATCGTCAAAGATCAACGGGACATATTAAAGGCAGTGACGGGCAAAGACATCACCACCATCCCTCAGGTCTGGGCATTGTATAAAGAGGTGCAAGAATATTACGACAAAGGTATGCGCGTGCCTGATGATGTGACGCTGCTATTGTGCGATGACAATTGGGGCAATCTCCGAAAGCTTCCCAAATTGGACGACCCACCGCGCGCTGGCGGCTATGGCATCTATTATCATTTCGATTACGTGGGTGGGCCTCGAAATTACAAGTGGCTCAATACTAATCAAATTTCCCGAGTCTGGGAGCAGATGCACCTGGCATACGAATACGGCGCGCGACATATCTGGATCGTGAACGTCGGCGATATTAAGCCAATGGAGTTCCCCATCAGCTTCTTTCTAAATTATGCTTGGAATCCAGAACAATTTCCTGCGGAATATTTACCTGAATATACACGACGTTGGGCGGAAGAACAATTCGGCCCGACCCATGCAACAGAGATCGCGGAAATCTTGACCAAATATACTCAATATAATTCCCGTCGAAAGCCCGAGCTGCTGGCTCCCGATACCTACAGCCTGGTCAATTACCGAGAAGCTGAGACAATTGTGGCCGATTATAAAAAATTAGAACAACATGCCCGAAGGATTTACGATGCTCTATCTGCTGAATATCGGGATGCTTTTTATCAATTGGTGCTCCATCCGGTTGAAGCTTGCGCCAATTTAAATGAGCTTTATGTGACCGTGGGGAAAAACCACCTTTATGCCAGACAAGGACGGTCGGCAACCAATAGCCTGGCAGAAAAGGCGAAGCAATTATTTGCCCGGGATGCCGAAATTACACACTTCTACAATAAAGTCATGGCTAATGGCAAATGGAATCACATGATGGATCAGACCCATATCGGCTACACCTATTGGCAGCAGCCAGAAACCAACGTGATGCCAGAGGTGAAAGAAATTGCCGTTCCGGATCGGCCAGAAATGGGGGTGGCCATCGAAGGGTCAGAGCTTTGGTGGCCTAATGAGGCTGGCCCCGCTATTTTACCGACCTTCGATCGATTTCATCGACAAAGCTATTATATCGAACTATTCAATCGAGGGAAAAAACCGTTTAAATATGCGATCGAAGCGGATAAACCCTGGATCAAAATTCAGCCTGCAAAAGGTAAAATTCAGACCGAGCAACGGCTGTGGGTGAGCATTGACTGGGACAGAGTGCCGATTGGCGCAAAACAGGGCAATATTGTGATCGAGGGACCGCGACGCACCACTGTGGTGGTTCAGGTATCTGCTCTGAATCCGGCGATACCAGCCGCGGATGTGGAAAATTGCTTCATCGAAAGCAACGGCTATGTATCCATCGAAGCGGAGCACTATACGCGCGCTGTGAATAACCCAGTCATCACCTGGCAGCGCATCCCCGATTTGGGACGCACCCTGTCGGCCATGACTCCTTTTCCTGTGACAGTTCCATCTCAATCACCAAATGATGATAGCCCACGCCTGGAATATCAGATGTACCTCTTTAGCGCGGGCGAGGTAAAAGTGAAGGCTTATCTTTCACCGACTTTAAATTTTCACAATAATCAGGGCTTGCGGTATGGGGTATCGTTTGATGATGCACCGGTCCAGGTGATCAATATGCATGAACGCAAAACTTTTCAGGACTGGGAAGAATCGGTAAGGAATAATGTCACAATTGAAGTTTCCAGGCATATAATTCATGAACCAGGGAAGCATGTTTTGAAATTTTGGATGGTGGATCCGGGTGTTGTGTTGCAAAAATTGGTTGTGGAGACTGGAGACGTAAAGCCGAGTTATTTGGGGCCACCAGAGAGCTACAATCATCGGATTAAGAAATAAAGATCAAATCCAAGGGTGTGGTCTGCTTTAACAAGGGCTTACATGAGGCGAACCATCTGAAGAGCTCATCTGATGAGAAAGGATGATCCATGCAATATCGTACGTTTGGCCGTACTGGCTGGGAAATCTCAACCGTGAGCTTTGGCGCCTGGGCCATTGGGGGCACCTGGGGGCCTGTGGATGATCATGAGTCGATGTCTGCATTGCATCGGGCAGTGGAGCTTGGCGTTAATTTCTTCGATACCGCTGATGTCTATGGCGATGGACATAGCGAGCGATTGTTGAGACAATTGAGGAGTGAATGTAAAGAGAAAATCTACATCGCCACCAAAGTGGGGCGACGGCTTCAACCCCATACTGCGGCTGGCTACAATCGAGAAAACCTCTCCGCTTTTGTCGAGCGCAGTCTTAAAAACTTGGGTACCGAGACCATCGATCTGTTGCAGCTCCATTGCCCGCCAACCGATGTCTATTATATGCCAGAGGTGTTCGATATTCTGGATGAATTGGTTCGAGCGGGCAAAATTCGCTACTATGGCGTCAGCGTGGAGCGGGTGGAGGAAGCGCTAAAAGCGATTGAATATCCCAACCTCCAATCGGTACAGATCATTTTCAATATGTTTCGGCATCGCCCGGCGGAACTCTTCTTCGAGCAAGCAAAAAAGAGGCGGGTGGCGGTGATTGCTCGGGTGCCTTTGGCATCGGGGCTTCTCACGGGCAAACTGCGACCAGATACGACCTTCGCATCCGATGATCATCGGCAGTTTAATCGCCATGGCGAAGCGTTTGATCGCGGGGAAACCTTTTCTGGAGTGGATTATGCGATTGGTCTGCAAGCAGTCGAACAATTAAAGGCGGTGTGCCCCCCTGGGATGACCATGGCCCAGTTCGCGTTGCGATGGATTTTGATGTTCGATGCGGTTACCTGTACCATTCCTGGAGCAAAACGTCCGTCTCAGGTCGAGGAGAATGCCAGCGCCGGCGATCTGCCCCCGCTCTCTGCGGAGACAATGAATCAGGTGTGTGGTATTTATGAACATCAAATCCGTCGACTGGTTCATCATTATTGGTAGAATGGAACGTTAGAATACGGGGTATTGGAATATTGCAGTGCTGGATCCATGGATATTTGAAATTTTTAAGCTATAAATCCAATACTGCGGCAATCCTTTCTCCCCGGACTTTTTCGCATATTTCCTGGAGGATCTATGATTCGAACATCTAATTTGTTTCGCCTGCTTGCTGCTTTGGTGTTCATTTGCATTCCTAACTTTGGCCGGACGCAAACTTCTGGCGCTGATAATTGGGTAGATTATGCCTCCAACGAGTACGAGATTCAGCCCAATATTACCTATGCTGTGGCGAACAATACTGAGCTGAAGCTCGATTTGTATCTGCCAAAAGATCGGAGTGTGCCGCATCCGACGCTGATTCTGTTTCACGGAGGTGGCTGGGTTGCTGGACAAAAAGAGCGAAATGTGCTCTGGCTGCTGCCGTATTTGTCCATGGGATGGGCCGTGATCAATGTCGAGTATCGGACGGCAGCCAACTCACTAGCGCCCGCTGCCGTGGAGGATTGTCGATGTGCGCTCCGATGGGCCTTTTATCATGCCAAGCAGTACAACCTGGATGCTTCGAAATTTGTGCTGACTGGCACTTCGGCCGGTGGCCATCTGGCGCTGATCACAGGCATGCTGCCATCGAATTCTATTTTTGATCGAAAATGCCCAACTCCGGATAGCGTTCGCTGGAGATCTGGGGCAGCTCCTGATATAAAAGTGGCGGCCATCGTCAATTGGTTCGGAATTACCGATGTCGCCGATCTACTCGATGGCCCAAATGCTAAGCACTACGCCATTGAATGGTTCGGCAGCACGAGCCAGCGCGAGGAATTGGCGCGACTAGTTTCGCCCATCAATTATATTCGCGCCGATCTGCCGGCCATCATCACCATTCATGGCGATCAGGATAATATTGTCCCCTACCAACACGCGAAAAAATTGCATGCCATGTTGGACCAAGCCCGTGTTCCCAATCGACTGGTGACGATCAAAGGGGCTGGACATGGAGGCTTCCATTGGCAGGCCATGGTTGAAAGCTATGCCGCGATACGGGAATTTCTTCGCAAGAACAATATCATCGCCGCGGACTAATTGATGCGAATTTTTATGGTCGGCAAGGGTCTCAGATGTGTCATGCGATTGTTTTGCCAGCGAGTAACATCTTTGGCTGGTCAGCCGGCTGATCCAGTTCATTATCATCTCGTGAAAGGATAAACAGAATGACAGACCAGCAATGGGAAGTGCTCAAGAGAATCATCAAAGGCGAATTGATCACGCCTTTGCCGATTGGATTTATTATCGATAGCCCCTGGCTGCCAAATTGGTACGGCATTCACATCCTCGATTATTTCACCAATGACGAATTATGGCTCAGCGCCAATTTGAAGGCGATCCGTCAATTTCCAGACGTCATATTCCTGCCAGGATTTTGGTCGGAGTACGGGATGTGCACCGAGCCCTCGGCTTTTGGAGCGCGCTGCAGTTTTCCCAGGAATGAATTTCCACACGCGCATAAAATTATCCGATCGGAGAATGATATCGACTCGCTGCCCCGGCCCAATCCCAAAACCGACGGCCTTTTACCGTTCGTGCTGAATCGTTTAAAATTGGCGCAGCCAAAAATCGAATCTGTCGGACATCACATCCGTTTTGCCGTGGCTCGCGGACCATTCAACATTGCCAGTTTTCTCATGGGCACCACTGAATTTCTTACCACCCTAATGCGATCTCCAGAAACCGCCACATCGCTCATCCGAAAGATCACCGATTTTCTCAAAGACTGGCTGGAGTTGCAACTGGAGACCTTCCCTACCATCGACGGGATTCTTTTGCTGGACGATATCATCGGTTTTATTGGGGAAGCAGAATTTGTTCAGTTTGGTTTGCCGTATTTCAAAGAATTGTTTAGCGCTTCGGTCACAATTCGGTTTTTGCACAACGATGCCGCATGCCGGGTCTCGGCCCCCTATTTGCCAGAAATGGGAGTAAATTTGTTCAACATGGGCTTCGATATTTCGCTCAACGAATTGAAGCAATTGACTCAAAATAAGGTGACGCTGCTCGGAAATATCCCGCCCAGAGATGTATTGGCTAACGGCAGCCCCGCGGAAGTGATGACCGCGGTTAAAGAATTAATAGACACATTGCATGACAAAACGAGGACGATCTTATCCTGCGGGGGTGGTATGCCGCCAGGGGTTAGCAGTGAGAACCTCGAGGCCTTCATCCAGGCGGCAAAGAATTATGCCGTAAACTCCCATGAAAGATGACCCGGTTCCGACAACCAACATTTTTCTAAGAACAAAGAATATCAAAGGGTCACTCAGCGATGACTCGGTCCGCGAAAGATCTTACAGAATGTGCAAATCAACAGGAGGCTCACCATCGCTATCGAGACACAGGAGCATAGATGACAAAACCAACAGTCACTCTCAACACCCAAGGACCTCAGGCAGTTCCAGTTATTGGCAACTACCGCTGGCTAATTCTCTCGCTCATTTTCTTTGCCACGACCATCAATTATCTCGACCGCCAGGTGATCAGCCTGCTTAAGGACGATTATCTTGAGAAGATTTTTCAGTGGCGCGAATCGGACTATGCCAATATTGTGATCGCATTTCAATTGGCCTATGCCATCGGTATGCTGGGCATGGGCTGGTTTATTGATCGAATCGGCACGAAATTGGGCTATGCCATCTCGCTGGCGATCTGGAGTCTGGCGGCAATCAGTCATGCGATGGCCCGAAGCACAATCGGTTTTATGGCTGCCCGAGGGATCCTCGGCCTGAGCGAGGCTGGCAATTTTCCGGCGGCAGTCAAAACCGTGGCCGAATGGTTCCCCAAGAAGGAACGCGCCTTGGCCACGGGCATCTTCAATTCTGGGACCAATATCGGCGCAATTGTGGCACCACTTACCGTGCCGCTGATCGCCATGCACATGGGATGGCAATGGGCCTTTATTTTAACCGGCGGCATCGGATTGCTCTGGCTTTTATTTTGGTTCGCGCTTTACGAGGTCCCGCAGAAGCATCGCCGGCTCAAACCGGCCGAATTCGATTATATCCATAGCGATACGGACGAACAGGCAACCAATGAAAAAAGTTCTGGCCAGCAGAACTGGCTCAAATTGTTGACATTCCGGCAAACCTGGGCCTTTTTATTTGGCAAATTATTGACTGATCCGGTCTGGTGGTTTTATCTGTTCTGGTTACCGTCCTTCTTGAGCAAACAATATGGCCTGACCCAGACCCATCTTGCGCTGCCCATTGCAGTCGTATACTCCATCACAACGATGGGCAGCATTTTTGGTGGCTGGCTATCGGGATTTCTGATCAAAAGAGGCTGGCCGGTTCATCGATCTCGGCGCACTGCAATGCTGGTGTTCGCGCTGTTCGCGTTGCCGGTTGTCTCTGCCCAGGCGCTGGGACAATACAGCTACTGGTATGCAGTGCTCATCGTTGGTATGGCTACGGCCGGGCATCAGGCCTGGGCGGCAAACCTATTTACCACCGTCTCGGATATGTTTCCTAAGAAGGCGGTAGCATCGGTGATTGGAATTGGCAGCATGGCCGGCTGCATTACCGGGATGCTTATTTCCAAATTGGCGGGATTTATCCTGGATCATTATAAAGCGTTAGGCAGTATTGAGACTGGCTACTATGTCATGTTTCTGATCTGTGGCTCGGCTTATCTTATCGCATGGGTGATCTTTAATTTGCTCGTGCCACACATGAAGCGTGCTGAGATTTAATGCGGTACGGTTCAAAGCAAATGATTGAAAAGGTCGTTACAGACTCGGTTTTTTCAGCGCTTATCGATCGCTTCGATTCAATCAATGGCAGAGGTCCCATCTTCGACGCTGAGCTCCACATATTTTAGCGAAACATCTCGCAAAGAATTTTCTGTCGGAAGGGAACGCCATGGATCGAGCGGATGTGTCCTTTCTGGTGGGGCCTATTGAATGCCAGATGCGCTGGGTTGGAGAGGCAGAAATATTTGAAGCGAACAAGATTTCACTTGACTTTTTGAAAATAATTGCTATATTGAAACGGTTCAATAATTATTTAATCAATTAAATAATTCATATTGACACAACTCCCAGTCAGGGGAATGGATCATGACAAAAGAACGCAACCCTCATGAGCGCCAGCCCACTGCTGCCATTCCTGCTTATCAAAACCCTAATTTATCTATTGATGATCGCGTCGCTGATCTGTTAACTCGAATGACCCTCGAGGAGAAGGTCGCACAAATGCTATGCATTTGGGGGCAAAAGAAAACCATGTTGTTCGATGATGCTGGCCGATTGAGTGTCGAGCAAATGCGCCACCATCTCAAGCATGGAATTGGTCAGATTGCGCGATTGAGCGACAGCGGATCAGGGTTGAGCGCTGTTGAGATGGCGAATTTGGCCAATGCGATTCAAAAGTTCCTGGTCGAAGAGACGCGATTGGGCATCCCCGTGATATTCCATGAGGAATGTTTGCATGGGCTGGCCGCGAAGGATGCCACCAGCTATCCTCAGCCGATTGGGTTAGCTTCCACCTTCAACCCGGCTCTGATTGAGGCCATTTATTCCGCCATTGCTGAGGATGCTCGAAGCCGTGGTGCTCACCAGGCATTGACCCCGGTGCTGGACGTGGCGCGCGATCCGCGGTGGGGGCGAGTGGAAGAAACTTTTGGTGAAGATCCTTTTCTGGTGGCGCAAATGGGAGTGGCTGCGGTCAGAGGTTTTCAAGGGGATGCCACTTTTAAAGACAAAAAGCACGTCATTGCCACGCTGAAACATTTTGCCGCCCACGGCCAGCCGGAATCCGGCACCAACTGCGCCCCGGCTAATGTCTCGGAACGATTGTTGCGAGATACCTTCCTATATCCATTCAGAGAGGCCATTCAGAAAGCCAAGGCGTTGAGCGTGATGGCCTCCTATAATGAAATCGATGGAGTTCCTTCCCATGCCAATCGCTGGCTATTAACCGATATCCTCCGCCAGGAATGGGGCTTCGAGGGCATGGTGGTCTCAGATTACTATGCCATCACCGAATTGAATTGTCGGGCCGAGGCATCCAGCCATGGGTTGGCAAAGGACAAACGCGACGCCGCGTTTTTGGCTGCGCGCGCCGGAGTAAACATCGAACTGCCAGACCCGGATTGCTATCCGTTCCTCATTTCATTGGTGCAGCACGGGCAGTTACCAATGTCGGTCATCGATGCGTTGGTTGCCGCCATCCTCAAATGCAAATTTCTGTTGGGCCTATTCGAGGATCCCTATGTCGATCCTGACGCCATCCATCTCGACCGAAAGCTGGACATGGATCGTTCGTTGGCGCTCCAAGCGGCCCATGAAACCATTATCTTGCTGAAAAACGATGGTGAATTCCTGCCACTTGATCCTGGGATCCGGCGCACCATCGCGGTGATTGGCCCCAATGCTGACCGCGTGCTTTTGGGCGGTTACAGCGGCAAACCGAAATATTATACCACTGTTCTGGAAGGCATTCGGCAAAAAGTCGGTCGCACCTCCCGAATAGTATATAGCGAAGGGTGTAAACTCACTGTCGGTGGTTCTTGGGATGAGGATAATGTCGTGCTCCCTGATCCTTCGGAAAATGTGCAGCTTATTAAGGCAGCGGTTGAGGTGGCCCGGCAGTCGGATCTGGTAATCTTGGCGCTTGGAGGCAATGAGCAGACCTCTCGTGAGGCCTGGAATCGAAAACACCTGGGAGACCGATCTTCTCTGGAGCTATTTGGTATGCAGACCGATTTGGCAAAGGCGATCGTTGAAACCGGCAAGCCCGTGGTCGTCGTGTTATTGCATGGCCGGCCAAATTCGATCATTTATCTTCAGGAGCATGTATCCGCTATCCTTGAGTGCTGGTACCTGGGACAGGAGACCGGAAATGCTCTGGCCGATGTCATATTCGGGGATTATAACCCCAGCGGGAAACTGCCCATTTCTGTGCCGCGATCGGCAGGGCATCTCCCGTGCTTTTATAATTATAAGCCATCGGCAAGGCGTGGCTACCTGGATAGCGATATTTCGCCACTCTATCCCTTTGGTTTTGGCCTGAGCTACACCCAGTTCCGATTCAGCCATGTTCGGCTGGAAAAGGATCGAATCCGATGCAATGAATCTACCCAGGTGCTGGTGGATGTGGTAAACGTCGGTCAACGGCCGGGTCAGGAGGTGGTCCAAATGTACATTCACGATGTGATCAGCTCGGTCACCCGTCCAGTGAAAGAGCTAAAGGGCTTCCAAAAAATCACCCTCCAGCCCGGGGAAACCCGCACCGTAGCGCTTCCCATCACTCCAGATCTTCTGGCGTTCACGAATATCGATATGGAATACAAGGTTGAACCAGGGGAATTCGAAATCATGGTGGGCCCTTCGTCTCGCGACGAGGATTTGATCCGGGTTATTTTGGAGGTAACTGACTGAGTTAAAACAGCAATTTTTTGAACGGCTTGTTAGCTCTGCTGATTTAGATTTCATGAAGCAACTTTGAATTTATAAATTCAAGCCACCAAGCATCGTCCTCGATGCCTCTCAAAGGGGAGGCGATGGCAAATACCTCCTCTAAAGCCTTTAGGGGTTTACCAGGGATGCTTAAGCTAATCTGAATAAGCAGTGCCAGAACGAAAATGGCAAATGTTGAGTAGCACTGTCATTGCGAGCGGAGTGAAGCAATCTCTTCGCTTGATGTAATTCAACGAGATTGCTTGGGCATCCGCCAGCTTGCGGGCGCCTCGCAATGACCATAAAGCCTAAAAAATATGACTTTTTTATTGAAACACTAAGTACCATTCATATACATCGGAGTCGGGCCCGTGAGATAGGCAATAGAAGTGATGAGACCAATGGCTCAATCAAATTTGCCAATCGATCGATTGCCCATTTGGTTTTGCATGGAAATGTTTTCGGATTTTCAGGTTGGCAGGAAAATCGCTCTTGTCCAAAATAGGATTTTTCGTTTGGCCTTTTGGACAGCAAAATACAACGATAAACGCATAAGGCTAAATCGTGGGTGAATTCGAATGGTTACTAAGGTCAATAAGGTTTTCTGAATTGGTCTTATATGCTAGGCTGATGAAAACCTTAGTCACATCTAAAAATCCGTGATAGGAGAACCATATTACCTTGTTGAAAAGGCACTCTTGTCAAAAACAAGATTTCCCATTGAGCATTAGGCGCAGCAAAATATAATCCACCAATTGGCAAACAGGTTGAGTTGGAAGCTCATTTTGAAGGACGAATAAATTTGCTTTTAACGGACTATTTTGGAAGCAGCAAATTTAAATCTAAATAATTTTGGACAGCGGTGCAGGAAAATATTCGATTGGATATAAATTTGATTAGGTCGTTTCGAGAAAAGTGAGGGATCCCATGAACCGCTCCAAATCAAAGTTCGATTCATCTGCTCATGCTGGCGGATCTTTGCTATGCTTGCTTTCAAATATTTTCTGGAAGGCCAGGGAAATATCGTAAGTCAATTCATTAAAATGATGATCAATTGGTCGTGGCCATCCCATCGCTCCATGACGCAGGATCCATTGAAAGCGTGCGAAGCCGGATTTTGTTTGGCATATTCTTTTTGCAATTCGGTTGTCGTTTAAATCACATAGAATACCAATTTCATAACATCAAAACAAGGGGTGCACTGTGCCAATAGATTCAGAGAAACTGTCGATCAAAGAAAAGCTCGGATATAGCCTGGGTGATACGGCGTCGAATCTGTTTTTCCAAACGTTCATTTTATTTTTAACCTACTTTTACACCGATGTTTTTGGCATTTCCGCCACGGCCGTTGCCACGATATTTCTGGTGGGGCGCATCTGGGACGCGGTGAACGATCCAATCATGGGCATGATTGCCGATCGAACTGATACCCGGATGGGCAAATTTCGGCCTTTCCTGCTCTGGTTCGCCGTGCCTTTCGGTGTTCTTGGATTTCTAATGTTCATCACGCCAAATTTCAGCGCCAGCGGCAAAGTGATCTATGCCTTCGTTACCTACAATCTTATGATGATGATCTATACCGTCATCAATGTCCCGTACTCGGCGCTGATGGGCGTTATTACACCCAACTCACAAGAACGTACCGTGGTTTCATCGTTCCGATTTGTTGCCGCTTTCGTGGGACAATTTCTTGTTCAATTTTCGATTCTCAGGCTGGTGAAGTTTTTTGGTGGATCAAACGAGGCCCTAGGCTGGCAATGGGCTATGGCGGTCCTTTCAGGATTGGCGGTGATCCTGTTCCTGACAACATTCGCCACGACCAATGAACGGGTCAAGCCGCTCCAGCAGAGGAAAAATCCACTGAAACAGGATCTGGCAGACCTCTTCCACAATACACCATGGCTATTAATTGGCGGAGCCACGATTTTTCAACTGATCTATATCGTGATTCGCAATGGCAGCATTATGTATTATTTCAAATATTTTGTCAAGGATCAGCAATTGACGTTGTTTGGAAATGTGTATAGCTTTTCCTTTGGTTCCTTAGCCTCAAGCTTCATGCTTGCTGGCACGATCATCACCATTATCGGTGCTATTTTGGCGAATTGGCTGAGCAAAGTGGTTGGGAAGTCTCGGTGCTACTATAGCTGCCTGGCGCTGGCAGGGATCTCCACAGCTTTATTTTACCTCCTGAAACCTCAGGACCTCGTTCTCATGTTCATCCTGCAATTTTTTACCTCATTCGCCATGGGCCCGGTTTCGGTGTTGCAGTGGGCGATGTACACCGATACGGCCGATTATTCCGAATGGCGAACTGGCCGCCGGGCAACTGGCCTGGTCATGTCCGCCTCGCTTTTTGCGCTCAAATTAGGGATTGCGTTGGGAGGTGCGCTACTGGCTTGGATCCTAGCCGCTTATGGTTTTGAGGCTAATGTGGAGCAATCTCTGACCAGCTTGCAGGGCATCCGATTGGTGATGAGCATCTATCCAGCCATCGCAGCCTTCATCGGAGTGGCGCTGATGGTTCTTTATCCGTTAAACAATAAAATGATGCAGAAAATCGAGCAAGATCTGAAGGCGAGGCGACAATAGTCCGGGAAAAAGATGCTAAGTCAGACACCGGCATTCTGAATTGACCAGCCCAAAAAATGCTCGATCTTTGTTGCCATGCTTTCCATCCCGCGCATACGAGGCCAATGAACGAAAGGTTAATCGCTGTGGGATTTCATTTTCGGGAGCAAACGTTTTTCGCCATGGAAAATGAAATCCCACCCAAAGCATGTAGGGTAAGCCACCAGGCCTTCGAGCATTAGTGGATGATCACCATTCGCTTGGCGGCTTTCAAATTCCCCGCCTTGATCTGATAAAAATAGAAGCCCGACCTCAAATATTCGGCCTGAAACGGCACAGAATGCCTCCCAGGGGCCATCCGTTTGTCGATCAATGTGGCAATCTCATGACCCAAGATGTCATAAATTTTCAATTGCACCCAGCATTCAACCGGGAGCTCAAACTCAATGATGGTGGCTGCATTGAATGGATTCGGATGATTTTGAGATAATTGGAAGATATGTGGGATAAAGAAAATTCCATTTCCCACCGCGGTTTGGTCACCGGTCATGAAAATGGCCGTGGAAGAATATCCGCTCGATCCGTGATCATTGAATGCTTCGACGCGCCAGTAGTATCTGCGATTCGGATCCAGCGGTCCCACCTGGATGAGCGTATCGGCGATGGTGGTATCCAGCACCATGGAGGTGGGGACAAACGTGCTCATTGTCGCCAATTGGAAATGGTATGCTGTGGCAGAGCTGGAGGCATGCCAGATGAAAAGCGGGTTGAGTGAAACGCCGCCAGTTGCATTGGGCTCGATGATCACTGGGGGCAATGGGCTGGCGATATAGGTCCGCAACCATTGAAGCGCTGGCCGCTCCGTCCCGTCGGCCAACAACAAATACGTGTATGGATGAGCGGCCCAGCAATCACCCTGAATATATCCCCACAAGGTCATCCCTTTCACCGCAGGGTGACTCCAAAAAATTGGGAAATAGATCTTATATTGTGCAAGCTGGTCTGAGTCAATGGGTTCATCAATATCAAACTCCGAAATATAAATTGGCAAGCCAAGCGTCGCAAGCTTATCGAGATTCGATTTGATGGTATTGATGTCATACACATAGACATTGCTGGTGGCTCTTAGATCGCTTCGGAACTCAAAGTAATGGCCTTGAATGCCGATCCCATCGATCAGATTGCGTTGCTTCAGCAAATTGATCAATTGGATATAATTGTTGGTCTGGCTATTGCTGTGCAGAATATTATATTCGTTGATCAGCAACTTCGTCGTATCAGGACAATATTGTCTGGCCAGTTGGAATGCGGTAATGACCCAGTCCCAACCCGTTGTGCCATCGCCACCCAAGGCGTTCTTGTAGGGTGGGGGCGCGTGGAACGGCTCATTGACCACATCGACCATGGCCATTTTGGGGTATCGCTCGCCAACGCGCCGGATCCATTCTTCGATCTTTGACCGTTGGGCGGCGGAATCCAGGGATCCGATCCAACCAGGCTGTTGCTGCCCCCAGATCAATGTATGATGTTTGAAGGGCATGTTTCGATTAACCGCGAAATTGTAGATTTTATCCAACGGCGCCCAATTGTACTGCCCCTGAACTGGCTCCACCGATCCCCACTTTCCTTCATTTCCCGGCGTGACCTGGTTCCAATAGCGATCGAGATAGCGATAGATATTCGCGCTGGTGGCACAGCCCAAAAACTTATCCTTGCCCGCCGCCAGGGGCTGTCCGAAAGAATTCATGGGCGAGAAAACCACAGCAATGAGACCCACCAGGATCCCAATGGCAAGGCAAGAATGGCTGAGCTGTTTCGGACTTGAATGCTGATCGGCCGATAAGCCATGAAAAAGATCTCGTGGTTTCATGTAACAATAGCTCTTCATCTCCTCATTCTCCTCGGTTGCCTATATTTCAATCCAAAATTAAACATGCCAATCGAACCTCATCAATTGCCAGTTCGATTTTATGGATTTTCAAGCATCAGTTTCTCTCACTTGCTGGTGGATATGCGCCGATGTATCGGATTTTCCCCCCAGGGATGCCAGTTCGGTTGATGATTTCTATTGGTAGCGGAAGCGCCAGCTTCCCTGCTGGAAAATCCGTTAGCAATTCCAAATTGCCCAATTCGAGGCTCTTGAATAGCGGACCATTGTAATCCGGAAAATAGAAGCCATGGACTAAAAATTCCGGATGATGCTTCCGAAATTCATCGATTGACTTATACTGGATCCGACAATTTTCGTTCTTTTCCGGGCTCCATAAAATAATCGATTGATCCAGCAATTTCGCACCGCCGACAAATACATTGTAATCGAGTTGCGCGACTTGAGAATGACTGACCCGATCGCACAAAGCGGCTGGCTGCCAGACATACAGCAGCAATCGATTGAACTCGTCATCCCCCACCAGCAAATTGTTAACGAACACGTGCCCGTGTCGTTCATGAACATCCGGACCGGTGCTGGGATGCCAGCCGAAGTGATCGCCAGCAGCGGTTCTTGCATTGCGCGAAATGCAAGCAGTGCTGTTCACGAATGTATTATTGTAAATTTGGACATTCGAGCTATTGAGCACCCAGAGGCCATGATCGCAGTTGACGAACACATTGCCGGCGCAGATCGCTCCCTTGGAGATTTCAAAGAAAAAGCCATTATCGCTGGGCCAGGGCTGTTCGATGGAAAAGGGAGTTTTGTTATTGCCAACGCCTTCGACCCAGTTATTTAGAAAACGACCATCCACGTTGCCGACATCGTACCAGATGCCGTTCGAATATGGCAGATCGATGACCAAATTATCCCGACAGGTAGCCCGATAGCATTGATTGAAAATTTTCACGGCAGCGGGATAGTAGCCTGTGATCCGTTCGATGTTATTGCGTGTGAAAATATTTTTCTCTAACAGAACATCGTTGGAGCTCATGATATAAATACCCTCGGTGCTAGTATCGCTTACCCGGCAGTGGCGGATCACCAGCGAATCGCCTCGAAGATACGCCGCCACCCTGGAACAGAACGAGATTGTGCAATTTTCCAGCACGGTTCCGATCACGTCCTTGCCATGATCCGTTTCCGGGGAAAGGCCTTCTGGAAAAGTTCCCTCGACCTCAATGGCTCGATAGGCATATTGGGTAAAAGTAATTCCGCGGATGATCGGCCCTTTACGGTCGGATTGTTTGCCATGCACTGCTTTGGTGGTTCGGAGCAAGGCCACATCAAAGGCAGTGATTTCGACAAGATGATTCGTCGGATTAGTTCCGATATAAACCGTTTTGGTGTCGTAATCAATATAAAAGGAATTTTCATCCACCTCGCCTTGCCAGCCGGCGCTTTGCAGAAATTTGCCATCCATGAAGACCATGTCGTTATTGAACCGATGCAGCGGCGTTTTTTTTCCCTCATGATCTCGGCGCCACCAATCGGCCGGCTTCGCCGGAAATAAATGCGGCCAGGAGGTCTTCCACAGGCCATTGCCCAGATCTTGCCATTCGGTTGCGATGAACGTCCCTTTCAAGATCGGCATTTCATCCCGGTACGGTTGCATCACGATCCCCTGGTTGAAAATCAAATTGCCGGTGCGATAGACCCCGCCTCGCAGGATGATGGCATCCCCAGTGTTCGCCCGCTCGATTGCAGCCTCAAGCGAAGTGGGCTGTTCCGGCGACATTCCCGATGCCTCAGCCTGGCCTTGGGGCGAGACAAAGTAGATTTGCCCGGATACTTTGGGTAATGAATAGCTTTTTATCATGGGACCATAAGGGCCGCCAGATGGCTGTGCCAAGGTCAACGTTATTTTCGAGCAGGCAATTACAATAAGGCTTACGAAGCAATTCCGGCCATGCAACATCTTGAGCCATGGCATCACACGCCGCTGCCTAATATTGAACCGATTCATGTCTTGTTCCTCCCATCAAAAAGTAGAAAAGCTGTGAAACGATCAGTAATTTTTCAAATCGACCATCAAGGTCATTTTACCAGTAAGGCTTTCCTCATGAGGCGAAAGTAGGATCCTCTCAATTGACACAGATAGAGGCCACTGGTCTCATTCGACGCATCCCATCGGGCGAGGTGATGGCCGGGCTGTTGAAGGCCGTCAAATAATGTCGCCACCTCTTCTCCCAGCACGTTGTAAATTTTCAGGCAGACATGATCCCATTGGGGGACTGAGTAACGAAATTCAGTCGTTTGGTTGAATGGATTGGGAAAATTTTGTTCCAGGCCAAATTTTTGAGGTAAAACTCGATCTCTTCCTTCTGGAACGCTGGTACAAGTGTCCTGCTTTGATATAAAATAGATCCATTGCAGCTGAAACAGCTTGCCAGATTCACTCCCAGCAAATTTCAGATAAACATCATGTCGACCAGAGACCGGTTTTACCGGCGCAGCAAAAGGTCGAAACGTTCGCCAGCTTCCGGTATTGCTGATGGTGCATTCAGCAATTTTATCCCCGGTGTCCAGTGAATCAAGCCATACCTCGATGGTACCGCCACTCGATCCGCAGGAGGCAATGACCCTCAAAGAATCGGCTAGGCGAGGGTAGTTTGCATGATGTCCAAATTCGACCCCGGCATACATCGCCCAATCGTTCGCATGGATATTATCGAGAACATATCCTTGGGCACCGCTATTATAACTTCGAATCGAGCCGTATTGATTGGCAGGGCACTCGGCCAGAATCGGTGTGTAGGCATCGCGGTAAATATAGAGGTCGAACCAGGCATCGCTGCTCCCTTTCACATATAATCCCTGGCGCGTCCCGGCAAATGTCGTGAAATCCGAATAGGAATCGATGACGGAGATATCCATTGGTTGCCCAATTTCGGACCAATGGATACCATTGCTGCTGAAATAGCCGCTGATGTTGTGATTGACTCGGAAAAGCTTGAGCCACAGCGTATCGCCGAGCGTATTTTCCGTCTCGTATTTCGTATGTTCAAAGCTGAATATGATCGACTTTCTATGATCGGCGGACAGCGAGCTGACCAATTTGACCGCCATCTTCTCGTCCCCGCGCATGATCCAGAGCCCAGCCTCATCGCCGCTGGATTGTGGTTTAAAATCGAGACGGATGATCAGCGAATAGTTGTGCTCCCCATCGTTTTTGATCAGCGTATTGGCTTTGGAGCGACTTTTCGGTGACAGTCGCAACCAGCCGGGTCGGTCCGTCAATGAGTATCTGTCAGGAGCAGTATAGCCCAAAAATGACCATTCTGGGTGCAATTTGTCCGAGCTGAAGAAGTCCGATTTGGGCACCATCCAGGGGATCCCACTGCTTGGCAAGCGGGGTGCCGAGAACGGCTGGTTAATCGGATAATCTGCCACCGGCCTCCCGGTTGGGTCATAGCGCACTTGATTGAGCAATCCCTGTCTGCCCTGTCCTTTCCATTCGGATTTGGCGTAGAGCGGATGCATCACCCAGAACGTGCTGTCGTCCAGCATGACCACCGGCGAAGCGTGATTGGGGCTAGTGAACAGGGAATTCCCCTTTTGTGGGTCGTCTTCATTGAAGAAGTCTCCCAACATCTCCCATGCGGCTGAATCGGCAGTCAATACTTTGCTTCGCATCACTTTCTGTCCGCCGCCCAAATCTCGGGCAAAGGAGTAATAATAATAGCCAGCGTATTTCCACATCACTGGACCTTCCGCCCAGCTATAGGGATGCGAGGGGGCTGGATTCAACCATTTCAGATCATAGACGACTCCAGTAGGCTGGCCATCAGGGCCTAATTCCACAATGCCGTTATTGGGCTTGCCGTTTTTAACGACCAGGTACCATTTGTTGTCGTCATCAATGAAAATCGAATTATCATATCCCAGGGTGTAGGGAAGGTTTGGTGGATCCTTTATTCTCACTGGCATGCTCCATGGACCGGTTGGATCGGGCGCTTTGACGAAATGCATAGCATTGGCTCGTGAAAAGAAATGCCAATATTCGCCACGATAGTAGACCATGTGGCCGCCCCAGCAGCCTCCTCCCGGGGTATCGCCATAGCCGCTCCAGGAAGCGCTCACTGGCTGGGCGATCGCCTCCCAATGCACTAAATCCGTGGAATGATAGATCACCGGCGTTGGATTGAACGAGGAACCCGTGGTGTAAAAATGGTTTCCCACTCGAGTGAGCGTGCAATCGGGATGATCGCCGGGAATGACCGGGTTCATATAGGTCAGCAACGAGGGGGACCGAGCATCTCTGCTGGACCCTAACAAGACGCCGAGCGCAAGTGTAAGAAGAATCCTTTTCATGATGTTCCTCAATTTCATCTGAACAAATCGATTTCAGCTCCGATAGAGCTCCATCAGATCTATGGCGAAACGGCCTTCTGAATGCGACCCAACTTTGGAGCAATGATGATCGTATTCTCGCCAGCAGGAACAGTAATGACGTAAGCTCGAGTGTAACAGCCGCTTGGGTGTAATCGAAAAATCGTTTGGGAAAGATATCCTGCATGACAAGCCGCCAGAATCGCTGCATTGATATTGCTTTAGAAATATTATCGTAGGGTAAGCACTCAGAATCATCGATTTGCGCAACGACCGCTGCCATTCTCAAAATTGAAACCGCGAGAAAATGCAGAGGCGATTCCTTGAATTTAAATTTAGAAAAGCGCTTTCTCATGCCGTTCTCTATTGAGAGACAAAAGTCGTGATGCTCGAAGCCGCTAAGGTTGCAGTAAACCTTCCATTCTTGGTCACAAGATTGCTTTTTCGGACCGCATTCTCGGTGATTGAGGTCACGTAAGGCGTAAACGCGGGAACGTTTCCATTTTTCAAAACAAATTCCTGTTCTATAGGTGCCGAACGCTGGTTAATCGCCACGATCACCACTTTCGAATCGCCTTTATATGCGGTCACATACACTTGCATTTGGGGACGTTGCGTAGCAAGAATCCGGAAATATCCAGGCCGCACGAACCGGGAGAATTGCGACATCACATAGCCGCGCTTGCTCACGCGACCGTCCTCTTTGATCGGCCCATAGAATCGCACGATGTACCACCAAATATAAGCACTCATTCCCACGAACATGCAATCGTTGATCTCCTTTGCCGTGGCCAATACCTTGGTCCATGAAGTATCAGTATCCAGGTGTTCGGTCATCCAGATTTCCTTGCCCTTACTTTCTGCCAAAGGATAACTGGTCAACCCGCCCCCATAAATATGCCCACCGATAATGGTGACATGGGATGCGGCGACCGAATCCAGCAAAATTGGATCCGACAGGCTATGGTTGAAATTGAACGACTCTGGCACGATGATATTCGCGCCAATGGCCGGCGCATTTTCTTTGACGAACTTCAGCAACTCCGCTGCATTCCAATCGCAGGATTCATAGGTCACCTGAACATCCGGCTCATTTTGGACGGAGACCGCATAGAGGGGGACACCATTTTTTGCCATAAAATCAACAAAAGATCTCAAATGAGCGGCATAATCGGCATAGGCGGACTCGAGCAGACGACCACCGACCAGATTATTGTTGGTTTTCATGCTGGCCGGTGGTGACCAGGGGGACGCGATGATTTTCACGCCTCGGTCATAGGCCGCTTTGGCCGTAGGAACATTGAAGCCAAATTCACTGGCGCTTGGTGGAATGCGAAGTCGCAGAATGGTCAGACCAATCTGCCCGTCATCAGTTCCAAAGGCCTTTTCGATTTGATCAGCAGTCATATCCGGACGCCATCGCAAGATATTGGCGGCCCCGAAGCCACTGATGTGCTGGCGAAGGCTGTCCAAAAAAACAACGGCGGCTGACGAGCTGATATATTCTTCAACAACAAAATTCAATTCCGCATTTGAGGGAATCGCGACGTCGTTGATCTGTTTTGGGATGATCATCGGGATCGTGCTATCGGTATTGGCGATTCGAACAGTATAATAGGGTTGAATGCCAACCCTTGTGACATCCGTTCTAAAATTCAGTTGTGGAAGATTTTCAAAGACTACTGGCCCCGGTTGAGCCGATCCCGTGGTGACGATCATTTTCTTGACAAGCGTTTTATCCCCTGCTTTTAGCCGGCAGAAATAAATGCCCGACGCCACTGTTTTTCCGTCACTGTTTCGGCCATCCCAGAACACCTGATGAGATCCTTTGAGCTGAATACCACACACAAATTTTCTCACCTCTCTGCCAAGCACATCATATATGGCGATTTGCACCTCGGATGTTCCGCTCAGCCGATACGGGATAGTCGTGCCCGATGAGAATGGGTTCGGATAGTTTTGTTCTAACTTAAAATCGTCCGGTGGTGCTGCGGGAAGGTCTACCGACGTGGGGATGCAAATGGAATATTGGCCCAGACGGGTGGTTAGCGTCGAGAATTGCCGGCTGGAATCGCTGGCATCAATAAATAGAATGAGGGCATTTTGCACTGGTTCGATGGATGTCGATACTGTGCCGCGTATCTCCAGCGCCAATGCGGTGCAATTGATAATTAAAACAGAAAGAAGCTGTATAAAAAGAGCAGTATTTTTTTGAAAATGACGATTGAGCTTCATGATTATACCTTTCGGAAAATGAGATTTCATTTGTCGATAAAAGAACAGTGAGGAAATCCAAAATCCCTTCATGAATCATCCACAAAGTGAAGAAATCCATTATTTGTAGGAATAAAGCTTCACCTTTTGAATGCCATAAGTGCCCCCAGGCAGATGCAAATGTCTTCCCTGGTGGCTCTGGTCCCCATTCATGCGACGGCCCGGCTTCCAGATCCCATGGATGAATTGGCCTTCGTCGATCCGTTCGATTCCAGCGATTGAACCATCGTTGGACCGAGTTTCAAAGGTAATAATGATGCCGCTCCCTGCGATCAAGAATTCATCAGGTTGGAGCATGATAATCATTCCGCCAACCCTAGGCACCTCCCCCTCCGATCGCTGGGCATAGGGCCAACTATATTCATGACGAATATTGAAAAGGTAATCTCCAAGTTGCACCTGAGTATGATGATGGGTGCTATCGAGCAAGATCCCGGCCATTTCGCCTTTTCCCTGTTTCATCAGAATGAGTGGCTCAAGCTGCTGCAACACGTCATAAGCTCTGGCAATCGGATGAGACGCGGGATCCTTTAGCGATTCAATCGAGAATGGACTGTAGCCCATTGCATTGTGCTGAGCAATGGCATAAAAGGCGTTAACTGGGCTTTGACTATTTGCCGCTTCCGGAATAAACAGCGGATTACCCGACCGATCATATTTTTCGCACCATTCTTTGAAATTTTTGAAGTAAATGTCGGGTGCCAGGAAATCGATATGCGGGGCTGCTGCCCGCCAGACATCCAAAAGATGCGGCAATGGGCCGCCGCTCGGGTATTGTCCCGGTTGAAAATTGGGACGGATGAGCGCGGCATTGACAAATATGGGCAGCGGATAGGCCTCTTTGCCTGCCTTTGCTACCTCGTCAGTATATCGGGCGAAATGCCAAGCGATGAAAATTTCATCTGTCTGCAATCCCTTGCCGAAAACCTGTTCCCAAGTTCCTGAGGTCTTAAAGCCCGTTTGTTCCCAGAGCTGGCGAAATTCTGGAATCAATGCTTTCTTATTTTTCTGCAGATAATTCATCAAATCAGCAGGCACGGAACCTGCGAAAAGCTGGTTTGCCTGCTCACAATAATCCCGGGCATCAGGAATCATTCCGATCTCATTTTCGACTTGGATCATAATGACTGTCTGTTCCAGTTCGTCGATGGAGCGGATGTGATGCATCAGCGCTTTGAAGGCACGGGCATCGGCGTTTCGGTTCTGTTCGCTGAACGGCGTCAGAATATCGAGGGCCTGGCCGGATCGCGTCCGTGCGCGAGGGAATCGCTTTAGATCCCTTTTGACCCACGAAGGAGCATAGCAGGACATGCTGTTTTTCCACGAGCCGAACCAGAGCAGTATCAGCTTCAAATTATATTTCCGAGCCGAATCAATCACGCTATCGACCAACGCAAAATCAAAATTACCCTCCTTGGGCTCGATCAATTCCCAATACACCGGACAAAGGATGGTATTGAGGTTCATTTTTTTGAAATTATCCCAGTAAGGCCGAAGGTAAGCCAGATCGGACGCCGTAGAATTTCCCAGTTCTCCAGCCAAAATCAAAAACGGCTTTCCCTGGATGAAAAGCTGAGAGCATGACCCCTGCCTGACCAGGTGTGGGATGGATGGATGTTTGGACTGTCCATGAACGATTGAGATAAACAGAACCAAAATCATTGGGATGAATGATTGTTTCACATGCCATACTTTCATTTGATGGTCCTTCAGATAATGAAAACAGCCCCGGATAACCGGGGCTGTTTATTAGGGTCTAAAACGCGTTTAAAATAGATTGATCAGTCGTTGCAGATCATTTCAGCGGGATTGAATTGCCAATCCGCCTATTTGATCAGCAACGCTTTGCTGACGCTGACGAATTCCCCGGCTTTGAGTTTAATGAGATAGACGCCAGATGCGAGTGCGCTGGCATCGAAATTGAGCTTATGATAGCCTGCTTCAAATCGACCCTTGGCCAGCTCCGCAACGATCCGTCCCGATACATCATAGACGAGTAGATCCACTTCGCTGCTTTGGGGCAATGCGAATTCAATCGTTGTCGTCGGATTAAACGGGTTGGGATACTGCTTCAGCGCATAATTGGCTGGTAATTGGTTATAGTGCGCGAACGGCGCATTATCATCATGAATGGCCGTCGTAATGTCGGGGCCGCGATCAACTTTAATCTCAAATAAATTCAATTTCGTCGTTGTGGAATTATTGATCGCAAACACAATGCAATTGATCTTGCCCGTGGTTGCTGCCACGATGGCCGAGCACTCCCAGGAATAGTTTTTATCGGTTTTGGCGAGCTTTGCTCTCACCAAATTGCCTGTCGTCTGAGCCGAGATGGAAATGGCGAATTCATAGGTGCCCGGGCCAGCGATGGCGTTGGCAGGCGTCTGAAGCGGGACCCCGAATGGTGTGGCCGTGCTGCCGGTGATGTCCCACCATGCTCCATTTGTAATACCGCCCCAGGTGCCTTTTCCACCCGACCAATTAGCGATATTCGTGCCGCTGGGGGGAACAAATAAATAGCCAGAATGAGCTCGATCCGTGCCAGTCCACACCCAGTTAGAATCCAGATTGGGATCTTGTTTGAGCGTTCCTGCACTATCGCTGTCGAATAGCCCGAATCGCAGACTTCCGAGGTCCTCAAAACCGCCACCAACCAGCTCAATTTTACCGGTCACGATCAGCGCACGATCCTTTTCTGTGCTCAGGATATAGGGATCGCCAAGAGCGCCGCGGATTGCTGCCCAACCCGTCGGAGCAGCAGTCCCGCCGATGCTCACATCTCCCTCGAATTCACCCAGGGTAAGATCCCAACCGCCAAGGTGACCACCGCTGAATCCCCAGTTGCCAACGTAATAGGCCTGCCATGGCGCTTCTGGAATTTCAATTGGCTTGCCAAGATCGACTTTGACTTCGTACAAATTGACCTGAGTGGCCAGGAGGTCTGTGTTGAAGCCAAAGCAGATGCCATTGAATTTGGTGCTGATTTGAGCAGTGTCCCTGGTGATGCCACCGAACCAGTACTTGTTGTTCTCTTCAATCATGTACCAGCGGATTTCATTGCTGCCATCTGGCAACGGCTGAACTGAGATCGCCCAATTATATACCCCAGCGATCATCTCGGCATTGCGCGGCGCCTGGTTGACCGCGATGAGTGGCACATTGCCGCTGTAGGTGCTATTCCAGCCAGCAACGCCTGGCACGGTCCAGACAGTGCCAACTCCCAGCGTCCCATTGGCCATAGTGCCGGCGCCAGTTCTCGGGGTGAACTCGTAGCCAAAATGCGGTTTGGTGCTGACCCAAATCGCTGAGTCCGTGTACTGGTAATTCAATACCGCACTGTCCTGGAAGGTCAATGCATAGCGGAGATGGGTATATGCATCATCACAGCCACCACCGACAAATTCCAGCTTGCCGCTGACAACCACCGCTTGTTCGGTAGTTGCTTCAAAGGTTTGACCAAAATCGCCGCGAATGGTCGCCCATCCAGTTGGCACAGAACCGGAGCCGATGCTGGCACTTCCAGGTGGGGTTGCTGCCGTGTTCAAAATTGGCCAGGCTGTGCCACGAGCGGTCTTGCCCCAATGCTCAACATAGACCTGCGACTGAGCAACTGTTCCGAAAAGAAGCAGAACAGCCATCATCGCAAACCATTGTCTCACTCCCTTTTTCATCATTGTGTTTCTCCTTATAATTTGAGTGAATTTCGACAACCCAATAAATCCGAAAACCGATCAAAAGGGATGATGTTGTAACTGCGATAGAGTTTTCATCCACCTCCTTTCCTGTTTGAGAGTCATGTCGGACAGGCTTCTGCATGATATCACCTATCGCATTGTGAGCACGAGCCCTCTAATTGGAACTGAGGTACATAAGATGAGGTGTCGCTGAATTTGCAGAAGCCTGTGATATGGATAGTTCATTGAATCATTGCTGAAGCACACATATCGCTATTTTATCAAAACGAGCTTTTTCATTATGTTTACCTTGTCCGATTGCAATCGATAGAAATAAATACCGGCCGCTACATTGCTTCCATCAAAAATGGCTTCATAATTACCTGCCCGTTGAATTCCGTCGAATAGCGTCGCAACTTCTTGTCCTAAGTTGTTATAGACCTTTAATGAAATACGACAGGTTTTCGGAATAGAATATCTGATATAAGTGACGGGGTTAAACGGGTTAGGATAATTTTGGTATAAGGTGAAATGATCGGGAATAACGGAACTGGGTAATAGTTTTACAGCCAGAGCGCTATCGGGATGAATGCCAAGTTCCATCCATCGATTGATTTTCGCATGTTCCTGATCGGCTTGAGCAAGCCAGGCAGAGTAGTAGTCCTTCGCCCCTTCGCGGATTTTTGGGTTCCACCAATGATAGAGGTCTCCCAGCGGAAATCCGCCCATCCCAGCGGTCAACAGCGTATCATTCGCATAAGCCAGATTTTCTGGTAACGGCCATTGCTGGTTAAATCCAGCTTCTGGCATATAGGCCCACATGGTATCCAAATTCGTGCTCCATTTCTGCCACAGGAAATACTTCAGTGGTTCTAAATTCAACGGCGGAACGATGAATCGTGGATTGACCTTATCGCGTAATTCGCAGACATCATACAATGCTGCTCGGTTGATATAGGGATAGGCTTTGATCTTGTTGCCCGCCGCATCGATAAAAGTTGAATCAAAATAGACCAGGGAAGTGCTGTCCACCATGGGTCGGGGATAGGGAATCATATCGAACAGCCGTTGCTTGTATTGTTCTTTGCTGTATGGATTGCCGACCTCATTGATTCTGGGATTTGGTCGCCATGGTGTATTGCTATAATTTTTCTCCCAGCCGCCACGCATCCAATCAACAAGCCAGTTGTCCAAGTAATAGGCGCTATGGGCAAACAGGATATGGCGATCATCATCCGTAAACGGAACGGAAAAAGGTATGGATGCGACTGGCGTAATAGTGACTGTTCCGCTTGCTGGATTTGTCCCTTGGGCGGGGATGAATCCCAACATCCAAACATTGACAAACAAGCAGTTGGTCACGTTCAATCGCCACCACCAGCCGCTCTCTAATGGAAACATCACCACATTGTAAAAGGTGCAATGGTTGAAATAGACGTTATCACCGTAATTGGTGCCCTCCTGCATATAGACATAGCCCATGTTGGTGAAGGTGCAGTTTTCGAAATAGACGGAATCTGTATGATAGCCAGGGACATCGTAGGGGAATGAGACAGCCCGTCCATAATACATGAAATGGCGATCCGTGCAATTACGGAAGAAGCAGTTCTTAAAAACGCCATTAAAATGTCTACTCCGGACACAGAGTGAACCCGAGGCGGTCACTGCCGGGCAGGGCATCCATTCGAAAATGCAGTTCTCGAATGTACCGTAGTTTTTGACATCCCCCTCACCCACAGAGGCGCCTTCGAAAACGATCGGCGTCCCTGTCTGGACACCTGCAGCGTCCGCGAATCGAACCCAGATGTTTTTCATGATCAGATTCCCATAGACAGCGATAAGGAAATTTTTGGTAACGCTGCCGCTGGCTGTCCAGAGGATTTGCGGCGGTGCGGTCTGCTGGGTATTTCCCGCAAGAGGGGCAACAAGCTCCAGAGTCTCGCCAGCAGGCACTTCGATCGTGCCATTGACCACGTACCAATCGTACAGATTAAGTTTAAAAACAGTGCTCGACAACTTCCCAGCAGTGATGGCTTCCTGAACCGCAGTGTTCAGTTCACCCTCAACACCACCGCTGTACATGCCTTTGACATAAGTGGTATCTTTTTGCTGGGCAAATAAAGATACCGAACCAAACAACAGGCACATCAAAATAGTCGCAAATCGGTGCATAGCTTGACCTCCTCCTATAAATTGTAGAGCTCTGCTATTTGGCGAAAAATCCGTCATTCCGAGAATCTGCCCCATCGTGGTGACGCCGTCGAACATGTGGTTCTGCCGGTTGTTATCTTAACTAGTCTGCTGCAAAATGAAGAATCAGAAGAAACGTTGTCGTTCCTCTCCGCCAGGCGGAGGCCGGGATGATATTTTCGCCCGCTATCGGTATTTTGCAACTGGAACTATTTTGTGCCAGCAGATTCTCTTTTGAACATGAACCAAATGGAATGACAGATTTCTGGCTTCTGCAGATGCCCAAAATGATAATAAAAAGTGAATTAATCGCGACGACCTACCGAGCTTGGACGCCCGTTCAACTCCAAAACCGTGGATCAACGGCTATGGTCGAAAGGCTCGAGTATTTTGTAGAACAGTCATGATTGATATCATTCATCTTCGGAACCGAATACCGAGGTTTGCTGTCATACCGTAATGCTTTACATTGGTAAAACCGTTGATCGATCTTTGGGCCGATTCGTTCTTCTCATTGTTGAGGTTATTGACATCGAGATAGATCTCCAACCCAGGAAATGGTAGTGTCTGCCGGACCGAAGCGTCAACCCGGAAATAATCCTTGGTATAGCCATCTTGCTCTGGAAAAGCACCCACATAGCTCACCGAATTTCCCTGGAACAAGAATGATACTCGAGCAGAGAATCCTTTGTATTCATATCCGACGTAAGCGTTCATCAGATCATTCGGCTGATAGATCAACCGTCCAGAGCGCGTGCTGTCGTACGTAAAGGTCGTCGGCGGTCGGGTGCTGTAATCGGTGACATCATCGCGCAGCGGATAAGTCGCCTCTGATTTAATTTTGGTATAGTTAATTCCGAGCACGATGCCGCTTAACCCATAAGGCAAGTACCACAGCCGGGTCTGGAAATCGAATTCCAAGCCTTTCACATAAGCCGGATGCGGGCTGTTGATGTAGGTATACAAGTTTGCCCCTTCTACTGGCTTGATGCCCATAATGTCAAAATCATTGATCGTTTTGATATCCTTTGAAACCGCGGTCTTATGGAGAATATAAGTGGTGTAATAGGTGAATTCCTTCACCGTCTTGTAGAACGCGCCAATCGAGAGCAATCCTAATTTGTTGCTGTGCAATGTCACATTCAGATCATGATTGAAAGCATGGGCAGGCTTGAGATTGGGATTGCCAGCTCGGACATTCCTTCTCGGATTGTCGTATGTTACTTTGGGCGACATCTGGTGATAGTCCGGGCGGGCGAGCGTTTGGGTGTACGCATAACGAACATCAAGCCAGCTCAATGGCGAATATTTGCCCTGTATCATCGGCAACCAATATTCATTTTTCGGTCGGACAACCACAGTATCACAATCCTGCGCATCCGGATTGCGCATATCAAACATATTGTAAGCCGTGTATTTCGATTCGGTCCTCTCGTATCGGACGCCCCCTACTACCATGAGATTTTTGAACACCAGTTCCGACATCATGTAAGTCGCATAATAATCTTCGGTATATCGGTAAGAATTGGCCAATGTCTGGAACATGCCTTTATACCAGCCGCCAGTGACATCGGCGCCGCCAGTTGCCCTCCCTTTCCATTCGGGATTACTATCCAAATATTTCGCCATAGCGACCAATATGGTCGGATCGCACGCCCAATACAATTGGCCGAATTGATTATTGAGGAATGGACGTGTCAGTTTCGAGCTGCCAGTGAAATTCGATGCCGCAAATTTGGCCGTTGCTGGATCGATCGGGATATTAAACTTCGTCGACAAATCATTGACCATCGCTGTTTGAAAGGTCCCACTCGACCGAATACTGGCATAAGGCGTCTGCTGATCGTTGCTGTTATATTGATGGCGATATTCCCCACCAATTTTGAAATAACCAGAAAATACTCTGCCGAGCCGGAACGGAAATTTAAGGTTCGAGGACACCGATTGATTGTTCTCTTTATACAACGAACTAAACAAATTGATATTGTCCAAATATACCTGGTCTGCACCGGGATATGCCCAAAGCTTTTTTAGGCTGTCAGGAATCGTGTTGACCGTCACCGGTCCGGTGGTGACCTGACCAGTTTTGAATTCGACAAATGGAGATTCGGGCAAGTGATTTTTCGATGCCGTATTGGCTACTTTGAGATCGATGAAGACCCTAGTGAAGTCATATTTTAGATCAATAGAATTCACCATCAGATCGGTGGTATTGATCCCTTCCCGAAAAGTGAAATTCAGCTGCTTGTCGAAATAGTTCAAAATGGTTCGGTTGTCCTGAAAATCGGAGCGGAGCCTGGTGTACATATTCACCGATTTGATTGACCCGGCCGGCAAGCGATAATCGAGGATCAGATTGCCACCGAAGCGCTGCCGGGTCTCGATATGTCGGTTTAATGGTACGCTGGTGACGCTGACCGGGCGATACCCAGTAGTGGTATCCACTTTGCTACTTGTGGTCCGATAGCTAGCGCTCATATTATCGTCGTCACGATCATATTTTTCGATATTCCCCAGAAGATAGACCCCGAGCTTATCACTGAAGAACCGATCGCTGATCGATGCCACGGTTCGGTAATTACCATAATTCTCGGTTTTCGCGGTGTAGCCAGATTGCCACAAGATATCGTATCGCAATCCGGAAGGTGCTTCGCGAAGTTCCATATTTACGGCGCCACCAATGGAATTGGCGTTCATATCTGGCGTCAGCGATTTGTAAACTGACATCGATTTGATCATGTAGGGCGAGACCATGGTAAGATCCACGCTGCGATCATTGCTAATGTTGCCCGGTGTATTGCCCAGTGCTGAGACTCCAATCTGAGAGCTCCCAGTGGAAGCGAGTTTCACGCCTTCCACCGAGATCGTGTTGTATTGGGGGGCCAAGCCCCGGATAACGACCTTATTGGCTTCCCCAGAGCTCTCCAAGGTGGAGACACCGGCCAAACGACTCAGCGCCTGGGCGGCGTTGAAATCGGGCAATTCCTGGATTCGAGCCTCGGAGACAATATTGGCAATTTTGTTCGAAGCGAGTTGCTGGTTGATCGCCTGGATCTGGCCTTGCGCTTGCGCCGTGACCACAACCTCTTTGCCCGGAATGACCACGGGTTTTAACCCAAAATCCTGTTGTAGCCGCCCTCCCTCGGTGATCGTCACCACAACGCTCACACTGGCATATCCAATATACGATACCATCAGCGTATGGCGACCAGCAGGGGCATTGGGGATGTAATAATGGCCATTCAGATCTGAAGCAGCCCCAATGCTGGTCCCCTTGATGATCACATTTGCTCCTGGCAAGGCATCTTTTGTCTCCCGATCATACACTTTTCCTCGGATCGATCCTCCTGCCAGGAGGGAGTGAGTCATTAGCAGGAATAGGAACCCCGCGATTTGCAGCACCCGCAGTCCGAAACAAAAACGATGGGCGCTGCCAGAAGATCGCATCGTTCTGCCAAAGAAACAAAATTGCTGGTTCATAACTAAACCCCTGTTTGGTTAAGGTGATGGCCGATTTGTTTTTCAAGCGAATTGGATAAAGGAATCCAATGGTTTGATCGCGTTCTGACTGGAATCGAATGGGAATTTATGAAAAAAAGGTCAATGTTATGATCGTCCAAGGGTTGTTGGTTGAAGCTGGTTGCCATGGCATGCAATGGTGCAATAATGGAGTTGATGGAATGATCGGTACAAGCAGGAGAGCAGGGTTGTTGGTTGCCGGGTCGGGTTTGACTGATGTTTGGCTCCTGGTTCGAGATGGCGAACGCTAATGGACTGAAAGGAGCTTCGTGCGCTGCTGAGGCAATCTTTGGCGCTGCAAAGATGCGGAGGTGATAACCCGGTGGCGATGCTTTTAAAACAGCGCAGCCAAATAGCAAGAGGGCAGGCACGAAAATGAGTGGCTTGAGTAACTTTTGGTTATTTACAAAGTCCATGCTCATCTCATCATAAGTCGCCAGTAGTGGCAGTCAATCCACATGCCGATCAAGCGGTAGATAACTGAACTTTGATGTCCAACACGCAGTTCGTCTGCCACAGGATGATTTTGCCTGTGCGGATATTATCAGTTCAATTTAATTTGAACCGATTTAATTATACAAAAAATTATTTAAAATGTCAAGCAAAAATTTTTCACTTTTCATGAATTTGCTCGGCGAAATTTGTCGCTGCCATTTGTGTCGACATTAAAAATTTTGGCTTGCAAATTTTAATTTTTTTGTCGATATTATGTCGATTTGGTCCGTTGATATGGGTAAGTGATCTGAGTGAAGGGAGAAAAGTGCAAAATTGCTCTTCCCATCATCCTCGTCACTAACGATTGGAGGCTCGTGATCATTAAACAGTGATCCGTTCAGCGCCCGTCGCGGATAATGAAGGTTCATAGGTTTCGATTGCTGCAAATCATTCAAAACAAATTATGGAGGAATATTGATGGAAAAATGGATGGTAGCCTCTGCGATGTTGCTTTTTATTGCCGCTTGTGCAAAACAATCCCCGAAAGATTATCCCATTAAACCGGTACCATTTACTGATGTGCAGATCAGCGACCAATTTTGGCAGCCGCGGATGGAGATTAATCGGACGGTGACCATCCCGTACGATTTCAAGAAATGTGAAGAGACTGGCCGCATCGATAATTTCGCCAAAGCAGGTGGATTGATGGAAGGTGAATTTGTGGGTATTCGTTATAACGATTCTGATGTCTACAAAGTGATCGAGGGTGCGGCCTATTCATTGCGACTTCATCCAGATCCGCAGTTGGAGCAATATCTGGACGATCTGATTGCCAAGATCGCTGCTGCTCAGGAGGATGACGGCTATCTTTATACCGCTCGTACCATCAACCCGGCAAAACCGCCCAAAAATGCCGGGGCTGAACGATGGTCTTATCTGATTCACAGCCATGAGCTCTACAACGTGGGGCACATGTATGAAGCCGCCGTGGCCTATTATCAGGCGACTGGCAAACGATCGTTGCTCGATGTGGCAATTAAAAATGCAAATTTAATCGACTCTGTCTTTGGCCCGGGCAAAAAACACAATCCGCCAGGACATCAAGAGATCGAGATCGGGCTCGCCAAGCTGTATCGAGTCACTGGAGACGAGCGCTATTTAAAATTGGCCAAATTTTTTCTCGATCAGCGAGGACGTTATATCGGTCGAAAACCGTATGATGAATATATCAGCGCTGAATACACTCAGGACCATAAACCAGTAATTGAGCAGGACGAGGCCGTAGGTCACGCGGTGCGAGCCGGTTATATGTATTCCGGGATGGCCGATATCGCCGCCCTCACTGGAGACAAAGATTATATTAAAGCCATTGATCGCATTTGGGACAATGTCGTCTCGAAAAAGCTCTATATCACTGGCGGTATCGGAGCTCGTTCGGAGGGAGAGGCGTTTGGCGATAATTATGAGCTGCCGAATTTAGAGGCTTATAATGAAACCTGCGCGGCCATTGCCAACATTTTCTGGAATCATCGCTTGTTTTTGCTCCATGGCGATGCGAAATACATCGATGTGTTGGAACGCACCCTTTATAACGGCTTCCTCTCTGGTGTCGGAATGAACGGCAGCGAGTTTTTTTATCCCAATCCATTGGAATCCGACGGACGGCATAAGAGAAGCCCCTGGTTCGATTGTGCGTGCTGCCCAGTCAATGTCGTTCGGTTCCTGCCCTCGTTGCCAGGTTATGTGTATGCCCAACAGGATGATCATATTTTTATCAATTTGTTCGTCAGCAATACTGCGACGATACAGTTAAAAGATAACACAGTGAAGTTGGCGCAGCAGACCAATTATCCTTGGGATGGAAAGATCGCGATCACGGTTGATCCGCAACAAGAGGATGATTTTACCATTCATATTCGAATTCCTGGCTGGGCGCTCGGTTCGCCTGTGCCCAGTGATCTTTATCGCTACCTCAATCCGACCAGTGAGAACATTACCCTGTCCGTTAACGGCCAACCAGTCGATTTTCAAATGCACAAAGGTTTTGCCACGCTGAAACGCCTCTGGAAAAAGGGCAGCCTTATTGAGCTCGACTTGCCGATGGCCATCCACAAGGTGGTGGCGCATGACAGTGTTAAGGCTGATGCGGGCAAATTATCGCTGGAACGGGGGCCGATGGTCTATTGCGCTGAGTGGGTGGATAATGGCGGCCATGTCCTGAATGTGATGCTGCCCAAAGACGCCGAGCTTCAGGCGGAGCACCGGGCCGATTTGCTGAATGGGGTCACAGTGCTGAAAGGCCAGGCGATTGCGCTGTTTTCCGATGCCCAGGGCATCCAGCAGCGGCCGCAACAGTTCGTGGCTATCCCGTATTATGCCTGGGCGCATCGCGGCCCTGGGGAAATGGCGGTCTGGCTGCCCTATGAATCTTCCGCTGCCAGAGCCATCTCCTTTTCGCAGATTCAGTGAAGTCTCGAACCACCATCAGTCATAGTTAGCCTGCAAGGGTGACCAATGTCTCACGCCCACGGGTGATACGACTTTCCCAGCTGTTCTCTTGGTAAATTATTCCTGATGAGTGTATCATCCGTGGGAATGTGATAATCATTTCTCCCCAAATGATAGCGCCGCCAGCGAGATTCTGTTGAGGTTTTATCTGCGTCGGTCGCACCATCAGTGGATGAAAAAAGGTGGAAACACCAAAGGAAACAGCAATAGAAAATTGGCGATAATACAGAACTCAGAGACACACAATAAACACGGAGGAGTCATGTTCGACACGAAAACGTATGTACAACGTCGGGCAAAACTGAAGGAGCAGATTGGTTCTGGCTTGATCTTATTGTTAGGCAATGAAGAAAGCCCGATGAACTACGCCGCCAATACGTACAATTTTCGACAGGACAGCTCATTTTTATACTTTTTCGGTCTGGATTTTCCAGGTCTGGCAGCGACGATCGACGTCGACAATGATCAAGAGGCGATATATGGTTACGATTTTACAATTGATGACATGATATGGATGGGGCCGCAGGAGAAGTTAGCGGCCAAAGCCGAGAAGGTCGGAGTTGCCAAGGCCGAGCCGCGCGAGAAATTGAGCGAGATGATAAAAGAGGGGCTTCAGCAGCGCCGAACAATCCATTTTTTGCCGCAATATCGACCGGAGAACCTGATCAAGATCGAGGAGCTGACTGGCATCCACCACAGCGTTGTCAACAATTATGCTTCAGTGGCGCTGATCAAAGCGGTGGTGGCCCAGCGTTCGATCAAATCGGATGAGGAAGTGAGGCAGATCGAACAAGCGTTGGACATCAGCTTTGAGATGTATCGATTGGCGCAAAAAGTCATCAAGCCAGGGATGTACGAGCACGAGGTATATGGGCAGGTCGAGGGATTGCTATTATCCCGGGGCAGTGCCATCTCGTTTCCCATTATTTTTACCATTCACGGCGAGGTGTTGCATGGCCACTCTCATGCCAATTTGATGAAGGATGGTGATTTGCTGGTGATGGATTCTGGGGCGGAATCGCCGCTTCATTACGCCAGCGATATTACGCGAACCTATCCGGTCAACGGTCGATTTTCGCCCTTGCAACGAGATATCTACCAAGTGGTTCTGGAGGCTCAATTGAAAGCCATTGACATGATGAAACCAGGGGTCTTATTCCGCGACGTGCACCTTCATGCGGCCCGCTCCATTGCTGAAGGATTGAAGCAGCTTGGTTTTATGAAAGGGGATGTGGATGATGCGGTAAAGGAGGGTGCTCATGCCCTGTTCTTTCCGCATGGCTTAGGGCATCAATTGGGGCTTGATGTCCACGACATGGAAGGTCTGGGCGAAAATTTTGTCGGATATAACAGCAAAATTCAGCGTAGCAATCAGTTTGGTCTCGCCTATTTGCGCTTCGCCAAAGAACTGCTACCGGGACATGTGTTGACGGTCGAACCAGGCATCTATTTCATGCCAGAATTAATTTCCCAATGGAAGAAAGAAGCGAAGCATCGATCATTCATTGACTACGAAAAGGTCGAGGCCGCCATTGGTTTTGGGGGCATCCGTATCGAAGACGACGTGCTGGTCACGGCAAAAGGACATCGGGTACTGGGTAAGCCGATCCCCAAACGCATTGAGGAGCTCGAAGGTTCTTCCGCATAACCAGTTGCCGCGGTCAGACGATCGGACATCAGCCAGTTGCCCCAAAACGGAACGATATCATCCAGAACTGGTAGGCACCGGGCTGATGGGATTTCTGAATTCAAGTTGCTCGACGAGGGGTCCTCAGTGTTCAGGGTCCCTCGTTGCGCTCAAATTGGCTCGATGCTCCATTGCAACTACAACGATCCCACGGTCGCCAGATAAATGGCAAATTCCTCTTTGCCGTCGACATCCAGCAATTGATTCACCGCATCATCATCGAACGCTGCGACGGCGCAGCAGCCTAGTTTCAATGCCTCGCAGGCCAGATACAGGTTCTGGCAGACATGCCCCGCATCCAAATAAATATAGCGATAGGCGCGTTGCTGATATTTCCAGCGGCTCCGCTGGATGACGGCTGTCCAAATAAAGGCAACTCCGCATGTTCTGAACATGTCTTGTCCCAGACATGCCGCTGCTAAATTGTCGGCGATCTCGGGATCTTCAGCTCGCTGGACCAGGCGATGTCGGAATGGCGCATAGTGATAAAGTCCTGGCTCAAGCTGTTCGACCCGATTGATCACCAAATAAGTTTCCAGCGGATGGCGAGCGCCAGCCGATGGCACCGTTCGTAACGAATAGCCATAACCAGTTTGTTGCACGCCCTGAGTGGACCAGAGCAGCAGGGATAATTGCTCCAAACTGAGAGGCTGATCCGAATATTCGCGCCGCGAGCGACGCTGCCGAATGATCGTAAATAAGTTGATACCGATTTTCGCCAACAAAGCTGCAACTTCCGGAAGCGCGATCTGCTTGGCGTGCGGTGGCATGGGTTTCTCGGTCGGCGGCACTGGGATGCCCCGGCTCATGTCGCTCGGGCTGAAAAAATAGTGATATTTGGTGTACTCCTGAAAATCCTCTCCAATACGTGCGATTTTGGATGCATCCATAATTTTCCCTCAAATTAGAATTGAACACCTGCCTCATTATGATGGCGTGACCAACAACCAGCGTTCCGATTGGTTACCGATTTGGGAGATGTGTTCCAATCTCTGAGCAATTTGGTTTTTATCAGATCTTATGTCATCGCCGGCAATTTGGACAAATGTCAGGATCGTCTGATGGTGAATTCAAAAAAAAAGCGGTGGTAGCTTTCGTATCCGAAATCGACCACCGCTGCAATTCAAAGGACCGATCATGGGTTACTTTTTCTGCGGACCATTTTTAATAGCGGCATGAGCGGCTGCCAGTCGCGCGATCGGGACGCGGAACGGGGAGCAAGAGACGTAATTCATGCCCACGCGGTGGCAGAAATCGATGGAATCTGGATCGCCACCATGTTCGCCACAGATGCCGATTTTCAGATCGGGCCGCACCGAGCGACCGCGTTTCACGCCCATGTCGATGAGCTGTCCTACACCATGCTGATCCAATGTCTGGAACGGATCATTGGGCAAAATTTTGTGTTCCAGGTAATAGGGCAAGAAGCCACCGATGTCATCGCGCGAAAAGCCAAAGGTGGTTTGAGTGAGGTCGTTCGTGCCGAACGAGAAGAACTCGGCTGTGCGAGCGATCTCATTGGCGGTGACGCAGGCCCGTGGGATCTCAATCATCGTGCCCACCAGGTAGTTAAAGGTCACCCGCTTTTCTGCCATCACTTCTTTGGCAACGCGATCGATAATCGCCTTCTGATGGTTGAACTCGGTGTAAATTCCTGTTAATGGCACCATCACTTCGGGATAGACCTTGACGCCTTCTTTGGTCAGATCTGCGGCAGCCTCGAAGATCGCGCGGGCCTGCATTTCGGTGATCTCTGGATAGGCAATGCCCAAACGACAGCCGCGATGGCCCAGCATCGGGTTCAGCTCATGAAGCGCTTCAATACGCGCCTTCAACTTTTGTTCTGTGATACCCAATTGCTTGCTGAGCTCCTTGATCTGCTTATCGTCCAGGTTAACGAATTCATGGAGCGGAGGATCCAACAAACGGATGGTCACTGGCAAATCATGCATCGCTTTGAGAATGCCATAGAAGTCGTTCCGCTGATACGGCAGCAACTTCATCACGGCTTTGCGACGATCGGTTTCGTTCTCGGCGACGATCATCTCGCGCATGGCCATAATCCGCTCTGGATCAAAGAACATGTGCTCGGTGCGACACAGGCCAATTCCCTCGGCGCCGAAAGCGCGCGCCTGAGCAGCATCCTGAGGTCGATCGGCATTGGTTCGAATACCGAGTTCGCGGACCTCATCTGCCCACTTCATCAGTTGCTGATAGAGCTGGTTATGTTCCAGATCCGGCTCCACCAGCGGCAGCTTGCCTTCATACACGCGGCCACGCGTTCCGTTCAACGAGATCCAATCGCCTTCTTTGAGCAACTTTCCATTGACGCTCAGTTGTTTGTTTGCGAGATCGATTTGCAGCGCGCTGCAGCCGACGATGCAGCATTTGCCCCAGCCGCGCGCCACCAATGCAGCGTGACTGGTCATTCCGCCCTTGGCGGTGAGAATAGCCGCCGCTGCATGCATCCCATGAACATCTTCGGGCGATGTCTCATTGCGAACAAGAATCACCTTTTTGCCCTGCTTGGCCCAGGCTTCTGCATCATCCGCCGTGAAGACGATCATGCCTGTGGCACCTCCCGGTCCAGCCGGCAATCCTTTCGCCAATTCTTTTGCCTTTTTCTCAGCCTCAGGATCCAGCATCGGGTGCAGCAGCTCATCCAATTGCGATGGTTTGACGCGCATCAGCGCTGTCTTTTTGTCGATCAGCCCTTCCTGGCACATCTCCACGGCCATGCGTACCGCGGCCGGACCGTTGCGCTTCCCAACTCGGGTTTGCAGCATCCACAGGCGCCCTTTTTGGATGGTGAACTCGATGTCCTGCATATCTTTGTAATGCCGCTCTAATTTCTTTTGAATGCTATCGAGCTGCTGATAGAGCTCGGGCATCACCTCTTCCAGGCTGGGAAGATGGTGAGTGTCCTCAGTCTTGCCCGCTTTGTTGATCGGATTAGGAGTTCGGATTCCAGCGACCACATCTTCGCCTTGGGCATTGGGCAACCATTCCCCATAAAACACGTTTTCGCCAGTTGCAGGATTGCGAGTGAACGCCACGCCCGTGGCGCTATCATCGCCCATATTGCCAAATACCATGGCCTGAACGTTGACAGCCGTACCCCAATCGTCCGGAATCCCTTCGATCCGGCGGTACGAGATGGCGCGTTTCCCCATCCATGACTGGAACACGGCCTTAATGCCGCCCCAAAGTTGTTCATAATGATCATCCGGGAAAGGCTGGCCCAACACTTGTTTCACTTTCGCTTTGTAAATCTCAATGAGCTCTTTTAAATCCTGAGCGGTCAGATCGGTATCGTATTGATAGCCGCGAGCTTTCTTCATTCGATCCAATTCGTGCTCCAATTGCTCGCGAATGCCATGACCATCTGCCGGCTCAATGCCAGCAGCTTTTTCCATCACCACATCCGAGTACATCGCGATCAGACGCCGATAGGCATCGTAGACAAATCGCTCATTTTTGGTCTGCTTGATCATCCCAGGGATGGTTTTCGTGGTTAACCCGATGTTGAGCACGGTCTCCATCATGCCAGGCATCGAGCTCCGCGCGCCTGATCGGACGGAAAAGAGCAACGGATTGTCCGGATCACCAAATTTAGCGCCCATGATCTTTTCAACCCGGGCGATCGCCTCATTCACTTCATTCTCTAACTCTTTCGGAACCTGTTTGTTGTTCTGATAATAATAAGTGCACATTTCGGTGGTAATGGTAAAGCCCGGAGGGACCGGAATGCCGAGATTGCACATCTCGGCCAGATTGGCCCCTTTACCACCCAGCAATTCCTTCATGTTAGCATTGCCATCAGCTTTTCCTTCGCCAAAAAAATAGACGTACTTTTTACCCATCAACAGTTCTCCCTATCATTTTTTAATACTGATTCTGCTATTTCGTGCCTGAATGAAAACGGTAAATTTTGGGTGACACTGTCATGGCGAGCGGAGCGAAGCAATCTTTTGGCTTTCTGTGAATCAATGAGATTGCCTCGGCATCCGCCAGCTGGCGGACGCCTCGCAATGACCAAAAAACCCAAAAAATAGGATTTTTCATTCAAACACTATTACTACTTAGTCAGATTAAAAATAACCAAAAAATTATCAGTACTCCCACATCGTAACATCCCCCTAAATCCCCCGCCAGCTGCCAGGGGGACTTGTTATCGTTCCTCCCCTTTGAAGGGGAGCCAGGGAGATGTAAATTAATACAAAAAAGAATGATGATATTAATCTGACTAATTAGAGCTATTTATTCTTTTAATATCTATAAAATGAAAAAAGCTTTTCTTCTATGAAAATCCAGCGATGCCAAACAAATCGTTTCCCCGGAAGATGATCGAAATCGAACGATAGATGAATTTCATTCGACCAAAGATCGCTTTCATGAATGCGCCCAGCATCGCATTGTCGAACAAAGCGGCCGATAAATTCAATTATCAAGCCGCTCAGATGATCTGATCTTGCCTTCGTTGATTGGTTGATCTCCCAACCTCATTGAGGCCGGGGAAATTGTCGCGTCCGATCGCTAAAGTATCTCGCTCCTCACTGGAAGGCATTAGCAGTTCAAAAAACGATCGTCCTCTGGTTGAGAATCCCTGGCGCAAAATTCCAAAGCCGGTTTAAAATATCGTACCATTCACCGAACGTAAGACCAGCAGCTTGATCCTAAGGGGATTTCGCTGCCCATTTTTCATAAGAATCTTGCCTTCGCAAAAGTGACAATGCCTCACTCACCTCCGCATGGTGCAACTTAGACGAGCCAGCTATTGGAATCGCACATTCTAATTGAATTGCGCTACTTCATGTAAGCCTGGTTTTGGAAATCGCCAATAGATCACTTGATGTCCACATTGCTGCTCAGCAGCGAGAAATATTCGCGTTCGTTGGATAAAATTTCAACCGCTTTTTTGATCTCCGGTTGCCATTGGAATTCGACCTGGTATTTTCCTGGAGTGCCCCAGAGTTTGGCAGCAATTTCCGCCTTTAGGTTCCATTTAATGACCTCAAGATCGCGCTGGAAATCCTGCTCCTTGGCTTCCTGAAGCGCGCGTTTCAATTGCTCCAACGATTGCTCAGCGGCTGCTGAATATTTCTCTTCATTCAGGACTTTCATCAGCTCTTCGAGCTTCAATTCGCTTCGAGTTTTATAGCTGAAATCCTTTGCTTTTAAAAATTTCTTGAAATCAGCCACGATGCTGTCATCGACAATGAAATCGGAATTCAAATTTTTATGACTGGAAGCGTATTCCAGCGCAAAATTGAAGAACATCGATTTCATCGTCAAATTCGCCACCAAGGGTGAGATCTCCTCTGAAGCGACTTTGATGTCTGGGACGATGCCGCCGTTGCCGTGCACCCGTCGTTTGCCAACAGTATAAAATTGGTCAGGCTCAGCGCTGCGGAGCGAGTCCTTTTTACTATCATAGCCGTACAAAATTTCCTTGGTGCGGATAAAATCTGGTTTTTGGATCAAGCGACCGCTGGGGATATAATATTTGGCGGTGGTGATTTTTAGCGACGTGCCCTCGCGGTCCAATGGAACCACGGTTTGCACCAGCCCTTTGCCAAAAGTGGGCGAACCAATGATCAACCCGCGATCCAAATCCTGAATCGCTCCGGCAACGATCTCTGATGCCGATGCGCTATATTCATCGACCAAAACGACCAGTGGCTTGTCGCCCCAGATCGGCGTTTCTTTGGAGCGATATTCCACATTGGTGCCAGTTGCCCGTCCCCGCGTGTAGACGATCAAATCGCCTTGCTTGACGAAATTCTCTGCCACCTGAACAGCGGATTCCAGCAGGCCGCCGGGATTACCGCGCAAATCCAAAATTAGGCTCTCCATGCCTTTGCTTTTCAGCACTGCAATGGAATCGCGAACCTGTTTGCCAGCGAACCGAGAAAATTGTCCCAGCCGAACATAGCCAATCTTATCTTTGATGAATCCAGCATAACTCACATCGCTGATCTTAATCTCAGCGCGAATCAGCCGGAACTCCAGCACCTTTTCTTCGCCGATCCGCCTGATTTTGACATTGACCGCGGTACCAATTTCACCGCGCAATCGTTGCGCGGTCTCGGAAATGGATAGGTTGTTGGTGGCAACACCGTCAACCTCGATAATTTGATCGCCTTCTCGGATGCCAGCTTTCGCGGCAGGGGTCCCCTCGAACGGCGGTTCTACCACGGTTGGCCACCCCTCGCGCTTGGCAATGCGCATCCCAACTCCACCATATTTGCCCTTCGTCATGATTTGAAGCTCGTTATTTCCTTCCTGCTCGACAAACACCGTGTACGGATCCAAATTATCGAGCATGCCATTAATGCCAGATTTCATGAATTTCTCAGGATCGACTTCTTCCACATATCGGGTGGCAATCTCCTCGTATACTTTGCCAAACAGCTTCAAGTTCTTATTAATCTCAAAATAAAAATCTGGCTTGGATACATTGGCCCCGCGGGAGACCCAGCCGCCGAACAGGATCACCACGCCGATCATTACGGCAACAATGGCCAATGATAAATATTGCTTGTGACTATTCATCGTTACCTCCTCAGAATAGCATCTCTAATGTTTCATCTGGTAGCAGAGCCACCGTGCCAATTACTCATTGCTTGCTGCGATCCTTCGCACCCGCGCCCAAATTTCATCGGCAATCATTTGAATAGTGCTTTTACCATCAATCAGGTGAAATCGTTCCGACTGCTGTGCAGCGATGGCAAAATAGCCTTTTCTTACTCGTTCGAAAAATTTCCGATCCTGATCCTCCATGCGATCCAATTGTTTGTTCATTTGCTTCTTGCGGCGCTCCATCTCATCAAGATCGATATCGATCAAAAAGGTCAAGTCCGGCACAAGCCCTTGCGTGACAAACCGATTGGTTTGTTCCACAAAAGTCAGATCTATGCCGCGACCGTAGCCCTGATAGGCGGTAGAAGAATCATAAAAGCGATCGCAAATCACCAGCACTCCCTGGTGCAATGCTGGCAAAATTTTTTGCTGGACCAATTGCGCCCGCGCCGCAGAATAGAGCAGATATTCCGTGATAGGTCCCATAGGCTCTGCGACCTTGGTCAGCAGTGTATCCCGGATCTTCTCTGCGATGATGGTGCCGCCAGGTTCTCGGAGCACGATAAATGGATAATGTCGAGCCTGCAATTTCGCCGCCAATTGCTCGATCTGAACAGATTTGCCGCAGAGGTCGATCCCTTCAAATGTGATCAGCTTACCAGACATAACACTACAAATTTATCATGCCGTCATGATTATCGATTTCGTCATCATATTCATGGACGCATCGCTTTCAGACCAGGCTGTCAAATTGAGTATTCGAGGGCGGATACTTTGGGATTAGTCCCCAGCGCGTCGGGAATCATTTCATTAAAAAGTTTATCGCCAAAGCATTTCCCCCGCGCACGGCTACACCTTAATGAACTTCCACCGTCCCCCTTTAAACCGCCAATAATTGGCTCCCAGTCGTAACGATTCATCCAACAAATGGACAAGCCATAAGCCTGTCACTGCCAAACTGGTATGAAATGCGATCACCCAATTTAAGCAGACTTCGAACAGAAAGACACCGGTCATGGTCATGTACATGAGCCATTTCAAATCCCCAGCGCCTCGCAGATTGCCGATCACCACGCTGTCCACAGCTTTGGGCACTTGAACGATAGCGAACACGAGCATGGCATTCACGCCGATAGCCAGGACCGCGGACTCTGGGGTAAAGAAATAGAGAATGGATCGAGAGAATATTGCTAAAAAGGTTGCGACGAAGAGCGAAAATGCGAACCCTACCCACCCTGCGGTCTTTGCGGTACGTTCGGCCAGTTTCCGCTTCTCGGCGCCAAGGTTTTTGCCCATGAGCGTCATGGCGGTTAGGCTGAAGCCAAGATAGGCCATCGAAAGGATATTCTGAATCCGAATGAAAATGATATGAACCGCCAGATATTTCTCCCCCAAGCGCGCGGCGTAAATGGATACGATCAACATGCCGATGGCCCAGACCAATTGCTCGATAGTGGTTGGTACACCAGCGTTGAGCAGCCGTTTGAACGTCTGAAAATTCGGCCGTGTCAATTCGCGGAAGGACAAGAACAGCGAAGATTTTCTTGTCCGCAAAATATACAGGGTGATCAAAAATCCTACCGAATGGGAGATGCCCAGCGCGATGGCGGCACCTTCGACTTCCCATCGTGGGAACATAAACCAACCGAAGATGAACAACGGTGCGAGAATCAGGTTTAACCCGTTAATGCAGACATTGACCAGCATCGACAAATGGGTATCGCCCGCTCCTCGAATCACACCAACTGCAGTAAAATTGGTGATGATGATCGGTGCAAATAGCGCCACGATCCTTAAATAGCTTACGCCAGCGCGCTGGGCTTCTATTGAGCCGCTCTCTTCAATCAGTTTGAATAACTGCACCCCACCGAAAAACCAGATCAGGGCGAAGAGAAACGAAATTACGATGCTGATCATCAACGCTTGGCCAAATACATGGTTGGCGGCATGTCGTTCCTCTGCCCCAAGATGGCGCGCGACAATCAAAGAACTGCCAACAATAAAAGTGATCAAAATGGTCAAAAAAGAGATCACCACCTGGATCGCCAATCCCTGACCAGCAAATGCTGCGGTACTGATCCGGCCAATCAAGATCGCCTCGATCATGAACATGATGGTCTGCGAAGATAAATCGATCACAGCCAGCAGCGAGGTCTTCAAGATATTTTTTAATGGCGATCCATGCCCCACAGACGTACTCTCTTAATCGTAGTATTCCAATCCCAGATGGGTGATCAGCTCTTCGCCTTTCAAGTAGCGCAGGGTGTTTTTAAGCTTCATCAATTGAATAAAAAGATCATGCTCAGGATACAGCCCCGGGGCCACCATCGGGCTTTTAAAATAAAAGGACAGCCACTCTTGAATGCCTTTCATTTTGCAACGCTGGGCCAAATCCATGAATAGCGCAAGGTCCAAAACGATCGGTGCAGCCAGGATGCTATCACGGCACAGAAAATCGACCTTAATCTGCATCGGATAGCCCAGCCATCCGAAAATGTCGATATTATCCCAGCCCTCTTTATTATCGCCGCGCGGCGGATAATAATTGATGCGCACTTTATGATAAAATTTCTCATATAAGTCTGGATACACTTCGGGCTGCAAAATGTATTCTAAAACCGATAGCTTGCTTTCCTCTTTGGTTTTGAAGGAATCAGGATCGTCCAGCACTTCGCCATCGCGATTGCCGAGGATATTGGTGGAAAACCAGCCGTGCAATCCCAACAACCGGGCCTTCAGTCCTGGAGCGATGATGGTCTTCATCAACGTTTGGCCGGTTTTGAAATCCTTGCCTGCGATTGGCACCTGTCGTTGCCGGGCAAATTCAATCAAAGCCGGAATATCGACGGTCAAATTCGGCGCGCCATTCGCGAATGGCACTCCCGCCGCAATGGCCGCATAGGCGTAAATCATGCTCGGCGCAATTGCAGGATGATTGTCCTTCATTGCTTGCTCGAACGCTGACAACGTCTCATGAACCGGTTGCGGCTTCAAAAAAATTTCAGTGCTGGCGCACCAGATCATCACCAGCCGATCCAACTGGTTGGTCTTCTTAAAATTTTGAATGTCTTCAATGAGCAATTGAGCATAATCGTACTTGGTTTTAGCCTTTTTGACATGGGTGCCATGCAGCCTTTTGACATAATTTTGATCAAAAACCGCCGTCATCGGCTGAATATGTTCGATATCGCCCTTGACCTGATTCAATAACTCCGTCTGCAATACGCCAGCTTTGAGTGCGGCTTCGTAAACATTGTCCGCAAAAATGTCCCAACCACCGAATACCAGATCGTTCAAATCCGCTAATGGGACAAAATCCTTTATTTTCGGCACTCGCTTTTCGGTCCGTTTCCCTAGTCGAATCGTTCCCATCTGCGTTAAAGAGCCAATGGGTTTCGCAATGCCCCGTCTCACCGCCATGACACCAACAATAAACGTTGTCGCCACAGCCCCCATGCCCGGGGTGAGAATGCCCAGTTTTCCCTTTGGTTGTTCAATGCTTATCATACTATCCAATTATTCCCTCCTGATTCATGTAATTTTGGTTATCTGCCAATTATTCGGTTTGTTCTTTGATTCCTGTTCTCGATCACCTCAAATGTCACCTCATGCTCATGGCGCTTCAGCATCCGCGGATACTTAAATGCCTTTCCCAGCCCCGTGCTGAGTCGTTCTATTTTTCTCAATCACATTCATCCTTGCATCATTCGGAGGTTGGGTTCAATGCTGAATAGCAATGATTCTCATCAAAAAATAGAGCCAAGGTCTTTTTAAATCAATAGATGATTTGATTGTATTGGTTCACATGAACCACCTTTGGCACGAATCGTTTCGCCTCTTCATAATCGATGAGGGCGTAGGCGACAATGATAACGAGATCGCCAATTTGGACCATTCGGGCCAGTGCCCCATTGCAACAGATGGTGCCAGAGCCGCGTTCTCCCTCAATAACATACGTTTCTGCCCGTTCTCCAGTATGAATGTTCAATACCTGAACCTTTTCAAACGGCACAATACCGGCGGCCTCCATCAGTTTGGCATCAATAGTCAGGCTGCCCTCGTAATTCAGATTGGCGTCCGTTACCGTTGCCCGATGGATTTTCGATTTGCAGATTGTGATCAGCATAACGCGCCCCCTGCTAAGATTCGCATAATGAATTTTGAATGATAAATTTGTTGTGGATAAACCACATTGCCGAGATGCCTTTATTTCTGTTCAGTGGCCCAATGGCTTCATCATAAAATTTAACTCCAATCACAACCTGACAATTGGACCTTTTTAAAGGCAAATACCGCCGCATCATGGAATTTTCGGAAAAGGGGATGATGCATGACCACGAGTCATTGCACGCATCCCATCGAATAATTTAGAGCCTTCTCCAAATGAACAACTTTTGCTCCCATAAATATTTTAGAGGAATACAGATGGCAAGGCAAAGGTTGTTCGTGCTACTGAGAGATCAACTTGTTCCGTGCCTCTTTATCGGTGACCCAGATATGATAGAGTCGTTGCACAGCAGTGAAATTGGCAAAGATCGCCACAATAATGAGGGCAGCGATCAGCAGCACTTTATGAAAAATAGCCCCAAAGGCGATGAATACCACGCGTTCTGGCCGCTGCATCCAGCCGACCTTGCACTCTAACCCCAGTCCCTCGGCCCGTGCGCGAACATAGCTGGTCATTACCGATCCTCCAAGGGCCATGCACACCGCAATAATGCTTACCAGGGAGATATTAAAGCTTTCGAAGGTCAATTTCCAGAGCGACAGCGGAATCGGGGTCGTCGCCCATTGGTCGTTCACAAAATAGTACGCCAGCCCGAAAAAGATAAATACCTCAGAATAGCGATCCAGGGTTGAATCGTACAGCGCACCGAATTTGGTGACTCGATTGGTTGCTCGGGCGACTTTGCCATCGATAATGTCAAATGTCCCAGAAATAAGCATAATCACCCCAGCGGTCCGCAAATAGCCAGCGCCGAATAAATAGGCTGTCACAATGCTTAGCAAAAAACCCAGCGTGGTAAAATGATTTGGGTTTAGCCGTCGCTTAATAAAGAAATCGACGACCGGGGTGATAAGCCGAAGATAGAAATTTTTCAGCCAGTCAGGCAAAAATATAATTTTTATTTTCAAGGTTCACCCTTCTCAAGATTAAATAACTGACCGATGAAAAATACACCAGAAATCCAAATGCCTCATGACATCCACAATAACCAATTGCATTTAGGTTCCACCACTACTCATTTATCCCTGTCAATTGGCTATTGATTACTGTCCACTGGCGACTGATCACGTTCCCCTGACTCCTGACCTTCCTGTTTTCCTTCGATCACCAGCACAAACTCACCTTTTAGGACCACCTGTTCCGGGTGCCGACAAATATCTTCCAACGTGCCGCGATAAATCTGCTCGAATTTCTTAGTCAATTCTCTGGCGATGACCACCCGGCGATTCCCGAATGCGGCCAATAATTGGTTGAGCGTTTTGAGCAAACGATGCGGAGCTTCATAAATGATCATGGTTCGTTGTTCCCGTGCCAGCTCTTGCAACCGCTTTTGTCTGCCTTTTTTGCTCGGCAAAAATCCCTCGAATACGAATCGATTTGCTGGCAATCCAGAAACGATTAGGGCCGGGATCAGCGCGGTGGCTCCTGGAATCGCCTCGATAGCAATGTGGTTAGCAATAGCCTCGCGCACTAGATGATACGCCGGATCGGAAATTCCAGGGGTCCCCGCATCGGAAATCAGGGCAATGGATTTTCCTTCTAATAACTTTTGAATTAATCCCGGCGTTTTTTGCACAAGATTGAACGCATGGAAGCTGGTAGTTGGCGTTGTGATGCCATAATGTTTCAAGAGCACTGCCGAATGCTGGGTATCTTCGGCAGCGATCAGATCAACCTGTTTCAAAATCTCGATCGCCCGCAGCGTGATATCCTCTAAATTTCCAATGGGCGTACTTACCAAATATAGTTTTCCAGTAGCAACCAGCGTCAAGGCAATTACAACTCTCCTTTGCCCTGAATACCAATGGCATTTACTTTTTTAGTAATGAAGGACAGCGTCGCATCGATAATTCCCATGGCCTCGTCCACGATTTGGGGGGTAATGTTCAACGCCGGCCGAAATCGGATCGATCGCTCCCCGCATTTCAATACCAGCATGCCTCGCTTGCGCGCCTCCCGAATAAACTGGTCCCGAATGAAATCCGCGGGCAAATCGAACGCAATAAACAAGCCCCGACCTCGAATGTTTGAGACAAGCTGGGGATAGCGTTGTTGGACATCGTGCAATTTTTCCAGAAAATATGCCCCAACTTTAGCCGCATTATCCACCAAATTCTCTTCTGCCATGATCTCAAGGTAACGCTGGCATCGAACCATATCCACCAAATTGCCGCCCCAAGTGGAGTTGATTCGGCTGGATTCGACGAACACATTATCCTCGACCTGATCGATCCGGCGGCTGACCATAATTCCGCAAACCTGGGATTTCTTGCCAAAAGCCACGATGTCAGGCGTTACCCCGAAATGCTGATAGGCCCACATTTTCCCGCTGATGCCCATGCCGCACTGGACCTCATCGAAGATCAAGAGAATATCATTTTCATCGGCAATGGTTCTCAGCTCTTTAAAAAATTCAGCCCGAAAGTGATTATCGCCGCCCTCGCCCTGGATTGGCTCAATTATAATCGCCGCGATATCGTCAGGATTGTCCAGAATTGCGCGTTTGATCTGCTGAAGGCTCATCTGCTCAGCTTTTTCAACGCGTCGCAAATTCTCGTCGTTCAATGGGAAAACGATCTTGGGATTCAACACCCGAGGCCAATGGAATTTTGGGAAATACATAGTCTTTCGTGGATCCGCGGTATTGGTAAGCGATAGCGTATAGCCGCTGCGACCATGGAACGCTTGTTGAAAATGAATCACCTGATTGCCGTGCTCGCGGGTATAACCTTTTTGAAAATTCATCCGAATTTTCCAATCAAAGGCGGCTTTCAGCGCATTTTCAACGGCTAAGGCTCCGCCGTCGATAAAAAACAGGTGCGGAAGCGATTCGGGCATTGCCAGCCGAGCAAACGTGTCCACAAATTCTGCCATCGCCACTGTGTAAAAATCCGAATTGGACGGCTTATTGATCGCTGCTGTGAGCAATTTCTCCTTAAAGTCCGGTGTCAGCAACTTGGGGTGGTTGATGCCCACCGGCAGCGTCGCAAAAAAAGTGAAAAAATCCAGATACTTTTTACCATCTCGCTCATCAACCAGGTAACTTCCAGCGCTTTTTTTCAGATCCACAATGATCTCAAAACCATCGATCAGCATGTGCTTTGACAAAATCGGAATCACATCTTTCGGTTCAATTTTGGGCATAGAATCCTTCCATTCATTTCTGTTCGATCCAGCATTCCTCTTTCACTATTTTTGACCATAAATTTGAACAAAGTTTCGAATTCAAAACTGGTTATTATAGCAAAATTTTTAATAAAAGTCAAGACACATTTTTCCAGCTCCAAATGGTTAATTCGCATGATGGGGAAGACGAATCATTGTGCTGGTTTTTCGAACCATCAGAGAATCGCTCTGCCGCGCGGCTCTGGAAAAAAAGTGAATACATGGCAAAGCACGAAACTGGCGCAATTCGATGATTATATCTGCGCCGCATCATGGATTCGTCGCGATCGGGATGCACTTTTAGCAGGTCAGAGCCAGATGGATAAGGCCGGTTTTGATCATTCGTCCTTGTTTCAGAAAGTGAAACCGAATGAGACCAGGTCAGTTCGCTTCTCACGGGATGGACAGGACTTTTGTGCGACATTTGATAGCCAGATTTAGCAAAAGGAGATGTAGGTTACCCAGTCGAGGGACTGGAGGACTTTTGCTCTTATGATGATCAAACAGAGAGAACTTGACGTATCAATGCGAATGGATATGCTGAATTGAACCCCACAGCGGCAATCGATCCGAAGATGCTAAGCGAAGAATTTTAGCTAACAAGCCAATGAATATCTGGTAAGGTGCTGAGGATGGCCAATGGCCATAAAATCCCACCGAGCAACAGAGTTATTTTGGAGATACCAGATGCCCTGCTCGCAGCACCCATTCCGTTCCGTATTTTTCTTTCTTGTTGCCCGGTGGGGTTCGAATGATACCGGAAAAAAGGTGATCCGTTCAGATCACCATGGTACGGTTATTGACCGATGATCTCAAACTGGCCTTCCAATCCCTCGACCGAACTACCGCCGATCCAGATTTTGAATGCCCCGGGTTCGACAACGTATTCCAAATTTTGGTTATGAAATCCCAATTCCCTGCTGGCAAGTTGGAATTGGACCAAAGTTTTTTGTCCTGGCGCCAATTGGATCCGTCGGAACCGTTTCAATTCTTTCACGGGTCGCGCCAAGCTCGCGATCAAGTCTTGAACGTAGAGCTGAACCACCTCGTCCCCGCTCCGTTGGCCGATATTTTCCACTTCGACACTGGCGTTTATCTGGCTATCGCGACCAGTGCCCTCGACGCGAACTTGAAGATTGCTGTATTTGAAGGTCGTGTAGCTCAAGCCATAGCCGAACGGAAACTGAGGCGTAACCGGCAAATCGAGATATTTCGACGTATACTTGTCGGCACCAGGGGGACGACCGCTGTTTTTGTGATTATAAAAGATGGGGACCTGGCCTACGCTGCGGGGAAAGGTCACTGGTAGTTTTCCGCCGGGATTATAATCTCCAAACAGCACATCTGCGATCGCATTGCCGGATTCGACCCCCAACTGCCAGGCCTCGATGATCGCTGGGATATGTTCCGCGATCCACGGAATCGCTAATGGCCGACCATTCATCAAAACGACCACCGTCGGAGTCCCGGTTGCATGGATTGCTTTTACCAATAGTTCCTGGTCACCAGGCAGACCAATGAATGCCCGGCTGGCTGCCTCGCCGCTCAGCGCCTCGCTTTCACCAATGACCAAGACCGCCACTTCGGCTTTTTTGGCCAATTCAGCCACCTTGGAAAAGTCCGAGTTCGATTTGGCCTCGATGGGACATCCCATAGCATAATGGATCCGCTCGCGAGGAATTTTGGCTTTGATGCCCTCGAGCACGCTGACAACATCGGCATCTTTGCCTTCGCAATACCAACATCCCAAGGGATCATGCTTATTGTCCGCTAAGGGCCCAATGACCGCCAGCGACTTGATATCTTTGCTCAAGGGCAAGAGTTGACGCTCGTTTTTCAAGAGCACAATCGATTTTCGGGCGCTCTCCAATGCCAGCTCGCGATGCTCCTTGCTCAGGATGATCGATTGTTCCAATTGTGGGTCCGTGTAAGGGTGATCGAACAATCCTAAGGCGAATTTGATCCGCAGCACTCGGCGCACGGCGGCATCGATGACTTTTTCATCGATTTCCCCCCGATTCACCAGATGGGAAAGCTGATTATGGTAGATAAAGCCCATCATATCCATATCGACCCCGGCCAGCAGCGCCAATTTTCCGGCTTCGGCTGGGGAGCCGGCCACGCCATGATTGAGCAGCTCGCCGATCGCGTTCCAATCGCTGACCACAAAGCCCTGGAATCCGAGCTCATCCCGCAACACGCGCGTCAGGATAAAATGGTTGGCAGAAGCGGGCAGGCCATTGAGCTCATTGAACGCGCTCATGATAGTCCCGGCGCCAGCTTCGATGGCTGCCTGAAATGGCGGCAGGTAAATGTCCCGCAGCGTTTGAATGGACATGTCCACCGTGTAATAGTCGCGACCGGCCTGTGCCGCACCATAGCCGATATAATGCTTGGGACACGCGACAACGGTGAGCGGGTCGCTCAGGTCTTTTCCTTGAAATCCTCTCACTCGGGCGGCTGCCATCACCGAGCCCAGATAGGGATCCTCTCCAGAACCCTCCGCAATTCTGCCCCAGCGCGGATCACGGGCAATGTCCACCATGGGCGCGAACGTCCAATGTGTCCCACTGGCTGCCGCCTCCCGGGCCGCCATAGCCGCCGTTCGTTCCACGACATCAGGATCCCAACTCGCCGCTTCTGCCAATGGGATCGGAAAAATCGTTCGATACCCATGAATCACATCATTGCCAAAAAGCAACGGAATTTTCATGCGCGATTCCTCAACAGCAATCCGCTGCAACTCGTTGGCCTGTTTGGCACCTCGAATATTGAGCAGCGATCCGATTTTGCCCTCCCGGATTTGCTGTTTAAACGCTTCGTTTACCCCGCTCACTTGATGTAATTGCCCAATTTTTTCATCTAATGTCATCTGTTGCAACAATCCATCAATCCGGCGTTCAATGTCAGGATTAATGCCCAACTTTTGCCCATAGCAAGCAACAACCCAGAATGTCATGAGCAGGATAAAAAGTCTGGTAGTTTTCATTCTCGTTTTCCTCCGCATTTGTCGTGTAAGTGATTTCCAGCTATTCAATCTTCTTTGCCCCGGCGCCGACCCGCTAATCATTAAGCGACAGAGGACTATCGTCAAGGCCAAAATAGGATTCCCATCTACTCAATGAACTTGCTTGGCATTTATCAGCCTTTCGCTTCATCGTTGAATAGCGACCCAGCTCTATTCCAAGTCATAACAGCTTTTCAAAGGGCCAATGTGCCAATGACATAGCCTCTGTTTTATTTCTTGGGAAAATATAAAATCTTCACATAAGAATCAAGGCAAAATTTGTCTTCAGCCGAATCAACAGATTTTCATTTCATCTGTTCTGGGGGCAGAAAAGACATTGGACACGGAACAAAGGCTGGAGGTGTCCAAAGCCAGATAAAATTTAGATCCGCGATGGAGAATTGTCTTGACTATGATGTGCAGGCATCCACAACGGGCTATTGCGAAGATCACTTATCTCAGGGCCAGAGATCCGCCTCTGGTTACATTCATAAAAATGAAATTCGGCCCTACCAATCGGCGTGAAAAAGTCCATGCCATTATAAAATGGGATCGTTTTGTCATTTGGCGGGCCGTGGTGCCCAAGAATTTTTACGCACCCGATGGCTATGATGGAAACAAGCACCGATTAGGGGCCCCGGATCTTACATTTTCAGCCAAAGGTGTAATTCTCCCACAATCGCTTGGATTTTCGCCGAACAATTCTCTTGAAAAACTCGGAAAATTTCCTTAAGTTCGGTTTCACGACATCATCGGCAACAACCAGAGGAAACTATGCAACGCAAGGAGAAATTTCTATCTGCTCACCAAGCAGGGAAACTGCTTTCGCAGCTGGGCAATGAATTTGTCGTGGTGAAAAATCCCGATTACGTTCATCCCGAATGCGAGCTATATCCCTTAGCCCCCAAAATCACCAGTCCAATAGATCGACTTTCTGCCGTGGTAATGGACATGGACGGTACGACGACCACCACGGAATCGCTTTGCCTCCACTCGTTGGAGTATATGATTCGAAAAATCACTGGCCGAATGACGAAAGAAAGCTGGTTAGGGCTCGATCGAACTGTGGATTACCCCCATATCATTGGCAATAGCACGACCCGACATGTCGAATATTTAATTCAAACCTACTGGTCATGGATTAACCCTGAGCTGCTCAAACAAGCGTATGTTCATGCAGCGGTCTGGTTCATGTTGAAGGGACAAGATAAACGGCAACTCGAAGAAGTTCAAAATAATTTAGTGAACCTGGGCTGCAAAGATATGGTGAACGATGAACATCTGCTTCGAGCGATTGATCTTCAACGATCTCAGCCAGTTCAGGTCGAGGACATCGCTTTCACCATGCTTGATCATCATGGTTCAAAATTTCATGCCAATTCATTTTCTGAGATTGTTCGGGCTGGGATCGATATTTATTATCAGCGCTATCATGAAATTCTCAGCCAGATCGACGCCGGAGACGGAAAGCATCTATCCTCACAAATCCTTGGGACAACCGAAGCCCATCTCATTGAACCCATGCCTGGGGTGGGAGAATTTTTAGCATTGATCAAAGGTTGGCTGGGCGAGGAAATTGAGGCGCTTTTCCCAGCGCTTCTCGAGAGGTGTCGGTCAGCCGTCGCTACAACATATCCATTTGATGTGGACAATGCCAGACGAAATCTGATAAGGCTGGGAGAACTTTTTCAACGCCAGCCCGTGAAGGTCGCTGTGGTGACCTCTTCGATTTTGTATGAAGCCAGGATCGTTCTCAGCGAAGTTTTTCGTGTGCTATGTCGCCAGATTCAATATTGGCCAGTTCGCCCTCAGACCAGGAAATTGCTCTTGGAAAAATTTGCCGACTATCGAAATGTCTATGATGGGTTTGTGACTGCGTCGGATTCCAGCGAGATACGGCTCAAGCCGCATCGAGATTTGTACAGCATCGCATTGCATCAGTTGGGAATTCCAAAAGAAAAATTTGGCGAGGTGATCGGATTCGAAGACAGCGAAAGCGGTACCATTGCCATCCGGGCAGCCGGCATTGGGCTGTGCGTGGCTGTGCCATTTGCAGATACCCAACATCATGATTTAAGGGCAGCCACATTTGTTTTAAAACATGGCTTGCCTGAAGCCCTGTTGCGGCATAATCTCTTCGTAAAAGAGTAAGTAGCCTGACCAAACGAAACGATATAAACTTTTTTCCGTATCCAATGGACGACAGAAAATGACCATTGACCATTTCGTATGAAAGGAAAAAGCATGGCCGACTATTATCATCGCGGTTTCTTCAGCCAAGGACGCATTATCAGTGGTCTCATGATCGCGATCATCGGGGTGCTGCTTTTGCTCAACAACATCGGGATTATTGAAATTGGCAAGTTCATTTCGGATTTTTGGCCGATTTTGCTGATCCTATTGGGGATTCGGCTGATGCTTCGCAGCGCCCGTCGCCCGATCCACGTGCGCCAGGATATTGGAGTTCGAAAAATCATATCGAATCCGCCGAAGACCTATTACTCCAATGTGTTCGGCGATCTCAATGTTAGCCTGAAAAGCCTTGACGGTGAATCAGGCCGAATCACCACTGTCTTTGGGGATGCAGATATCGATTTGACTGAGCTCAAGATTGATTCTGGGGAGAGGGTATTGCAAATCAGCGGCGTTTTTGGCGATATCCATGTTGCCATACCCATCCATGTTCCGTACTATTTGAAAGCCTCACTGATAGCGGGCGATCTGAAATTCATGGGCGAAAAATACAGCGGCTTCTTGCTTGATAAAGAATTCAAATCCCCAGATTATGAGGCAGCTAAGGATCGGCTAAAGATTTATATCTCCCATGTGTTTGGAGACATCAAAATTTCATGATGCAAAAATCTGGAGTGGGGGATAGACAGTGCGATCAAGCAGATGGCCTTCCCCCCGCTTTTTCGGATCATCCTGCACAGCTTCAATTCCGACGGGGTTTTTGGTGCTCATTCTTGGTAAATTGGGGATCCCATCCATATTCCAGAGAGACCATTAAAACACAGGACCAACTTCCAGTTTGGGAGCCGTTGGTCCATCCCGCTTCATTAATTCCCATAGCGGATCATCCTGAAGCCGGAGGAATTTGAAGCCATAGAAATAGGGTTTGTAAGCAATAAGTGGTTTCTCTTTCGGCGATTTTTTGCCCTGATTCTTTTCCCGAAGCTTTTGGTTCTCTGCCATGATCTTCTGGTTTTTTAATCGAGCCTCTTCATTGAATCGTCTCCGTTCTTCATTATACCGCTGGGCATTTTGATACAGCTCTATTAGCGGTTCCTGCTTCACGCGTGGATGGGTGGAGTGCAATAGATTGATCGTGCCATCCTCGCTTTGCGTGATCAACCCCACGTGGCCGACCCATTTGCCATTCTCATCACCTCGAACAATATTCACGAAATCTCCGGGCTTTAACTGATGGATCACTTTTGGCAGCAGCTCATAGGGAAGATAGCACCATTTGACTTTTTCGATAGGGATAAATTGGCCAATGCCCCATTTGGAAAGAAATTTAGCGCGATCGACCACGGTGGTTTCCCACGCGGTCTGATCACCAGCCAAATCCGCAGTGATGTCCTGGACCAACCAACTGTTATTCACGTCCCAATCGAATTCTGTGTAATGGTTCCGGGTGGCTAGACCAATTTCACCGTTTTTATAGCGGATGCGCTGGAGAATGGCAAAAAAGCTTTTCCAATCGTAGGCCAGGGCCATGGCATAAATATGTTCAGCGAAAACCACACAATCGCTTTTCTTGAGCGAATAAAGCGGATCAGGGTCATAGATCTCAAAGGGAAATTCGCCCAGCAGGTAGATGCGATAGGGTTGTCCCAGACATTTTTGGGCAAGGTGCTGGACTCTTTTGCGCAGGTCTGGTTCAACGGATTGCAGGTAGCCCAGATAAAGATCCAATTGGGCTGGGGTAAACTTGTAGAGCGGCTGAGATTTTAGCTTTTTCAGGACATCGGGCTGGATATTGAGCAGTTCGATGGTTTCCGTGTCCTCTTGAGACAACGAAACAGTCTTCCATTTCGGCTGCATAAGGGCACAATGAAAGAAGATCGATAAGCTGATCGCAAGACCAAGACAGCAAATATTTTTGGTCATTTTGTTATCCCCATTAGTGGTCCGTTATTCATCGAGGCGTGCAAGCATTTTATTCCTCTAACATTTCCTTCTATTATCAAAAAGATACAAATATTAACTCCCTTTTGCAAGTATTTTTTTGTCCTGCTGACATACTGCGCCGTGAGAGTAGTTATGAGTCAGATCGCGGTCGCGCAAATGCGCTCCAAATTGGAATTTTCATATGTCTCTTTGAATGGAGATGCCGATTAGCCCGTTGATGGTGAGAGAGGCGACCCTGTTCAGTTCAATAGCAACGCAACAGTTCAGATGATTTTTGTTTTGATTTGGTGCTTTTCTGTTTATGCTTTTATTAGAGATCAAGGGTATGCAAAAAATTGCAATCATAGTGAAAAATGCTGCATAAATCGGTCGCTTTGCAAATAATCATATCAGAAATTATATGGCCGCAATCATATTTAAAAATATAGAGCTAACGATCATTAAAAATTTAATGAAAATTCGAGTTAGGCTTGGCATGGATTTTGTTAAATATATATAACAAATTTATAGTTTTGATCTACCTTCTGTGCAAAAAGATGGAAGCATTTACATTTTTCATAATACCAGCGAAGTCGCTGGGTAATTGAAATAAGCGACAATTGACATCGCCTGCCATCACAACTGCACCCGTCGTTATTTCTGATTAAAATTACTCACAACTTCCTATCTTTTGTTTTAATGCTGTTTTCGTGAATCCAATTTTTGAGCAATAAATAACTGATCCCTCAATATTGTTCTGTTTCAGGGGAAGGAGGTGAAATGACAAACTGAAACAGGAACAGGTGGTAACGGATTTACAAAGTAACGAACCAATGGAGGAAAAAAAATGAGAAAGCTAACTTTGTTGCTCTGCCTTGTGATTATCGGAGCGCTCAGCTTACCGGTTTTGGCAGTGGACATTAAAGGAGTGGTAGTCGATAAGAAAACTAACGCTCCCTTACCTGGGGCAAATGTCTTTATTAGAGGCACGACTGTAGGAGCCGCAACGGACATTAACGGCAGGTTCACTTTCTCGTATCAAGCTTCAAAGCCATTCAATCTGACCGTTAGCTATATCGGATATAAAACCCAGGTGCGGACCTTTAGCCCAACTGATGATCTTTCCAATTTGCGTTTTGAAATGGTGGAAGATGTGTTTAGGGGCGAGGAAATTGTCGTGACTGGTATCGCTTCGAAGACCGCTAAGTCCGTAGCAGAAGTTGCAGTTGCCCGCCTATCGGCCAATCAACTTACGGTTTCAAATTCTTATCAAGAAATATCCCAATTGATCGCTGGAAAGGTGGCTGGAGTCAATATTGCGCCAGCTTCTGGGAATGTAGGTGGAGCCATTCGCTTCAATGTTCGTTCGGGCGGGGGATTGAATGGCAACGAACAGCCGCTAATTTATATCGATGGCGTGCGCGTCGATAATTCGGAAGTGATCGGTTTTGGTGTGGGTGGTCAGGGGACCTCCACACTGGCAGATCTTAATCCGGAAGATATCGAAGCTATCGACATTTTAAAGGGGCCAGCTGGAGCGGCTTCCTATGGGACCAGCGGGTCAAACGGGGTGGTGCTAATTACGACCAAAAAAGGTAAATTGGTCTCTGGTGCCCCCAAAGCCATCGCCATCGATTATAAATTGGTGACCGGTTATAACGAACAATCCCATAAATATACTGAAGACGAATTCATCTCCTACAAACATGCCAATGCCATTTTCAAAAAAGGCCCAGTGTTGCAACATACACTGAATGCTTATGGCGGAACCGGCCTCATGAAGTATTATCTGGGAATTGATCGCCGCTATGAAGATGGCATTATCCCGAATAACTATCTCGATCGAAGGACGCTTCGGGCCAATTTTGATATTTACCCGAGCAACCGCTTAATCGTGAGTGTGAACACCAGTTATTCGCTCACTGAGAACCGGCTGCCCAATAATGATAATAATATTTTTGGATTCCTGGGAAATACGCTTTTGACACCGGTGCCATATTGGTTCACCGACAGCCTCTCCGTGAGAGGACTGAAAAACGTCCGCGTTGCGAACCGATTTATTGGTTCGATTCGCGCTCAATACAATCCATTTAAAAACTTCGAGGCTTCTTTTACTTTGGGTATTGATGATGGCGATTTTCGAAATGATCAAACTTACCCAGCGAATCTGAAATACTCATTTTATCCTAAAGGAAGACGGGCTATCTATAATCGCCAGAACAGTCAATATACCTATAATTTTGATGCCCGCTATACTTATTCCTTATTCTCAAATTTAAATGTCAGTTCGATGGTGGGTGCCCAACTATTTGATCGAAAGTTAAAGACTTTCAATATTCAAAAAAAGGATTTTCTCACCGAATTGATCACCAATATTGGTGCGGGAGAGACATTCGAGGGAGGCGACGAAACATACACCCATACTCGAGAGGCGGGAATCTTTACGGATCATTCATTCTCTTTATTTGATCAGTATTTCTTCTCCGTGATGCTAAGAAATGACTATGCCAGTTCGATCGGTTCTAAAGCTCCCAGCATTTTTTATCCTCGAGCCAGTTTGGCCATCCGCATGGATAAATATAAATTCTTCCCATCGGCATTTGATTTAATGAAACTGCGGGTGGCTTACGGCGAAACCGGGGTTTTGCCTGGCACGATTGACGGGATTCCGTTGCTCTGGCGTGCAGAGCCTTCTGGCTATGGCGCGGGTGCCGTTTTAGCGGCTATTGGCAATCCTAAAATTGAACCAGAGCGCATAAAAGAATTGGAGATAGGGTTCGATGCCGAGCTGTTTACCAATTACTCGATAGAATTTTCCTACTATCGCCAATTCGCTCAAAATTCGATTATTGAATTCCGAAACGCTCCATCCACTGGAAAGATCGCTACCGCAGTGCCCTTCAACATTGGAGCTGTGAAGGGCTGGGGCATAGAATCATTGGTTCAGGCGCGCCTCCTGAATACTCGCAATATCCAGCTTGATCTCTCCATGACCAATAATTATCAGACCAACAAGGTGACAGATTTGGGTGGCGCACAGCCCATTTTTGATGCGTTCGATATCAATGTATTCAAAGAAGGGCTCCCCAAACACGCATTTTATACCCAGAAAGTGGTTGGTGCGTTATTTAATGCCGACGGAACTTATAAGGGTCCCGATGTATTGAAAGACGAAAATGGCCAGGAAATGCGGGTTAATTTCGGCAGCCCCATCCCCACTTACACCGGGTCTTTTACAATGAATCTGCGCTTTTTAAAGAATTTCAGCCTATATGTCCTGACCGATTGGGCAACTGGGCATAAAATGTTTAACAATACCAAAGAATTTGCAATTTACTTGGGCAATGCCTTCGGTATTGGGGCCAATAACAAGCGCTATCGGGAGTTGGAGGATATTCTTGGCATCAAAGAATGGTATGATAATATTCAGACCGCAGCCGTGGGATCAGAGGAATACAAAGCGTCAGCCGTGGAATATGCCAAAATGGATCGCCGCTATGACGGCAACTTCATTGAAGATGCCGATTATTTTAAGCTGCGGGAGATCAGCTTCAGCTTCAGCTTTCGCGACCTGCTATCCAAGGTGAATGCCAACCGCTACCTATCTGATCTGGTGATCGGAGTTTCTGGCAGAAATCTCTGGACCACTACCAAATACAGCGGAGCCGATATTGAAATGAATTTCTCTGGAGCGAGAAGCTTAGAGCGTGGCCAGGACTTTTTGACCCTGCAAAATCCGAGAGTCTATAATCTATGGTTGAGAATTTCCTTATAGAATCATAAGGAGGCATGTCCAATGAAAAAATTAATTGCACTTGTCATATTGCTATTATCTTCGCTGCTCATCTGGAGCTCATGCGAAGATTATGCCACATCGGTCGACCCGCTCATCGATCGGGTGGAGGATGCCCGATTGACCAGCGAGAGCCAGACTCCGTTTGTCATCAATGGGTTGAAAACCAGATTTGCAACGACTCATGATCAGTTAGGGGTTCTGGCAGGATTGTTGTCCGATGAGCTATTTTTTGATTCGAATGTCCCCAATGCCACCTTTCCCACTTTTCGAGATATCGATGAGGGGCAAATTACGCTGGACAACAACTCCGTTGATGGCGTGTTCAATGCGCTGGGGGAACTGCGGTTTTTCTCCGATGATATTCTTCGTCGTGTCGGTGAAATTACTTTTACCAATGAACAATTAAAAAATGAAGCCCTGTTTAATGGCAATTTATTCGGTGGGATCGCACGTTATATTTATGGCGCATATTTCGGATTGAGCCAGGAGCAGGGCGGCGGCGTTATCGATAATGGTCCTTTCATTCCGTCAAACGAGATGTTTAATCTGGCAATCGAGAAATTCCAGCAGGCGATGACAGTTGCCAGCGATGCGCAAAAGCGCCTGATCAATTCGTTGATTGCCAGAATTTATCTCCAGAAGGGTGACTTCGCCAACGTTCGAAATTTCGCCCAAAATGGTATGATCCAGGGAGATGAACCGTTCGAATCCAAGCATAGCATCTTATCGGATAATTATTTCTGGCAGCAGGCTGGCAAAGGGAGAACCCAAGCGGTTCTCGCAGCCAGATTCAAGCAGTATGTGGTCGATGATCCAGCCGAACTTGCTCGAATCCCGTTAGATTCTATCAAAGGCAATAACAACGTGATGTACTATCGCCAAGGGAAATATCCCAATGAATCTGCCCCGATCACCTTCATGAGCTGGCAAGAAAACGAGTTGATGTTAGCGGAATGTGATCTCCGAGCTGGCGATGCAGGTAGTGCGCTGGCTCGCATCAATGCAGTGCGAGCCTCTCATGGGCTGAGCGCTCTGGCAAACGCAGATATGAATGTGCTCATTGTGGAACGGGACAAGGAGTTATTCGTCACCGGCGCGAGGATGCTTGATCAGCGACGACTGGATGCCGAGTATAAAACCTGGCATTTGCCGGCTGGGTCATGGCGATATTTTCCGATCACTGAGCGCGAAAGAAATATCAATCCGAATTTGGGCAATCCATAATTAAAAATATCACGCAGGCTTTGAACCTTGTCGCACAAGCGTCCAATCAATGGGCGCTTGTGCCCTTTTATTCAATGGCTCATTCAAATTTTCATAGAAACCAACAACGTTCGTCATGCAATGGCGAATCCCAATACCCAGCCGCATCGCGTGTGAACTTTTGGCTGATTTATGGCTCATATTACCTATATTGGTCTTCGGCCGTCAGGAGGAGAAAAGCGCCAGCACTATTTCGGAAGCCGCCTATTTCGATTCGTTGCGGGTGGTAAATGAAACCGTTTTTCAACGGGAATTTGAATTTCCTTTCATGGCGTTGTTAGATAAAGAGACCCAGAGCTCCTATCTGCAAATTGCTTCGATAGCCCATCGAAAACTGTTTATCAAATCATTTTGGCGTAAGCAACAGCTCAATCCACTTTCTCCCAAAAATGAGCACCTGCACACGTTTCTTGCGCGGTGGCAATACGTGAAACAGAATTTTGCCTCTGCGAGTCCGCCTTTTTTTGATGACCGTGGTCGATTCTATCTGAAATACGGTGCGCCATCAATGCGTTATAGAGATAGTGGCGGAAGAAGAACCGTGAGCTTTTTCAAGGATCGCGAGCTGTATCGTTATATCAGCCAGCTTTATAGTGGATTCCCACCTGCAATGGAATATCTGGTTTATCCCAACGAAAGCTGGGTTTACCGAGAACTCGGCGCGGATTTTGTGATTCATTTTGTCAAGCAAGGGGAGGGGTATCGTCAGATAACCAGCTTGGCTCATGTCATTGACAGTGGTATTGCGAAAAATCTTGCCTGGTATTGGAGCGATTTGATTCAATCCCGAGCGCACCTGGCTCCGTCATTCGCCAGAGCAGCGAACAATGCCCTCAACGTGCAGAATGACCTGATCACCCAGGCCTTTGCCCGGTCAGCCAATCTCCCGACCCAGGACGCCCGTTTTCCACATGATCGCTTGTTGGAGATTAAAAGGGTCCAGGAAATCGATGTCTTGAATGACCAGCGTCTCGCTCCAAGTTTCTTTGTGCCGATCCCACCTCCTTTTGATCGCCTCAGCTTCTATGCAGAGATCGCGCAATTTCGGGGACACGGCGATTCAACTCTGCTCGAATTAGCCTTTTTAACACCATTTCAAAACAATATTATCCTCAATGATCGACCCACCGCAACCATATTGGAGTATAAAAGTTTCATTCGCGATACCTTATTTGAACCAGTGCACTATCTTTGCGACACATGCCGCTATCCAGCAGCTTTTTTCGGCCGATTCCCAAATGCTATTGGCTTGCTCCAGTTTTCGGTCCCTGTCATCGCGGGTGATTTGACTCTGCAAATCCGCTCGCTTCAAAACGGAAAAATGGGATATCATAAACAACCGATTTTCATCCGAGATTTCTCCTCACGGCAACTTTTGATCAGTGATATTCAATTTTATTATCTGCCCGATTCCCCCGATGAAATACCTGATAAGTGCTTCAGAACCCTCCATGATATACGACTTATCCCTTATCCCACTCAGCATATCCAAAAGACGCGAGCCGCTTTTTGTTATTTTGAAATCTATAATATCAAAACGGCTGGGATTTTGGATGAATTCGGGATAAAAATCGAGATATCCAGAGAAAAACGAGAGAAAGGGATACTGAACAAAGTGGCTGACTGGATCTTTGGCTCAAAGGCGAATTTTGTTGCCATCGAGCAAACCCGAACGGTGATGCAAGATATGGAAATGGAACTCACTGCATTGGATTTCAGCAAGCTGGCCGCTGGCAATTACATGTTGACTATATCCATCATCAACAGTAGGGATAAATCAATCTTTGCCACCAGTCAAAAGCGCATCACGATCGCTGAATGAGCGAACGGAACCAGGATTATGCTTCCGAAAATAATTTTTCCTTGCTTTTCACTTTCAATCGACTAAATTGTATCTGGTAAAAAGCCTGCCATGAAAATTCAAGTTGAATGAAACCCTCTAACAAATCCATAGGAGCGAAAAATGAAACGCAAGATTGGCATTATTTTCTTCTTTGCATCCTTCACCATCCTTTGGTCGACTCTCAACGCCATTGCCCAATACGATCCCGCCCTATTTGGTGGCATGAAAGCCAGAAGCATCGGTCCAGCGGGAATGAGCGGTCGGATTGGCGCTATCGAAGCCGTTGTTTCTGATCCGAATGTCATCTATATCGGGGCAGCCACTGGTGGAGTGTGGAAATCCACCAATGGTGGCATCACCTGGAAGCCAATTTTTGATGATCAGCCGACGTCCTCCATTGGCGCTATTGCCGTGTTTCAGGCCAATCCCAGTATCGTTTGGGTGGGGACCGGCGAAGGAAACCCTCGAAATAGCGTGGGTGTCGGCAATGGTATTTATAAGAGCCTGGACGCTGGCGATAGCTGGAAATTTTTGGGGTTAGCCAAGACCGAAAAAATTCATCGCATCGTCTTGCATCCAACCGATCCTGACATTGCTTATGTGGCCGCATTGGGGACGACCTGGGGAGAAAATCCCGAGCGCGGCGTATTCAAAACCATTGATGGGGGCAAAAGCTGGGAGAAAATCTTATTTGTTGATGAAAAGACTGGTTGCGCCGAACTGGTGATGGACCCATCGAATCCGAATAAATTGTTCGCGGCCATGTGGGAACATCGCCGATGGCCTTGGTTTTTTAAATCTGGGGGACCAGGTAGCGGTCTATATGTCACTTACGATGGTGGCGCTACCTGGAAAAAAATTACCAGCAAAGAGGGGCTACCAGAAGGGGAATTGGGCCGAATTGGGATAGCAATTGCAAGAAGCCATCCGGACGTGGTTTACGCCCTGGTGGAAGCTAAAAAAAGTGCCCTGTGTCGTTCTAATGACGGTGGAAAAAATTGGACGATCGTTAACCAGTCGCCCAATGTGAACCCACGACCTTTTTATTATGCCGATATTCGGGTCGATCCTCACAATGAAAACCGAATTTACAGCCTCCACTCCAATCTAACTGTAAGCGAGGATGGCGGCAAAAATTTCGAGCGCATCCGATCGCGTGTTCATTCGGATCATCATGCCCTGTGGATCCATCCCGAGAACGGCCGTTTCATGATCGATGGGAATGACGGTGGGGTCGCCATCAGCTATGATCGGGGCCAGACCTGGCGTTTTGTGGAGAATTTGCCTTTGGCGCAATATTATCACATCAATATCGACATGGAAATCCCCTACAATGTTTATGGCGGAATGCAGGACAATGGCTCATGGTGCGGCCCCAGCGATGTGTGGGAAACTGGGGGTATTCGGAATTACCATTGGGAGGAGGTCGGTTTTGGTGATGGTTTTGCCACTTTAAGCGATCCCCGCGATCCCAATATCGGTTATAGCATGTCGCAGGGCGGTTTTTTAAGCCGATTCCATCGCGTCACTGGAGAGAGAAAGGATATTCGGCCGCCAGCTCCAGATGGAATCGAACTACGCTTCAATTGGAATGCGGCCATCGCTATCGATCCGTTCGATCCCAATACGATCTATTATGGCAGTCAGTTCGTCCATAAAAGCACGGATCGTGGCGATAGCTGGCAAATCATCAGTCCAGATTTGACAACGAATGATCCTGAAAAACAGAAACAGACCGAGAGCGGCGGGCTGACCTACGATGTCACCCATGCGGAGAATCATTGCACCATTTTGACGATTGCTCCCAGCCCAATCCAGCCGGGGGTGATCTGGGTCGGAACGGATGATGGCAATGTTCAGATCACCAGAGATGGCGGAAAAAGTTGGGAAAATGTGGTTAAAAATATTCCAGATCTTCCAGCCCATACCTGGTGTCCCCATATTGAAGCATCCAAGTTTGAGGTCGGCACGGCTTATGCGGTGTTTGACGATCACCAGCGAAACAACTGGAAAACGTACATTTATAAAACTGAGAACTTTGGAAAAAAATGGGAGAGCTTGGCAAAAAACGATCCCACTTCCTCCCAAGACAAGACCTCGCCAGAATGTTGGGGGTTTGCCCATGTGATCGAGCAGGATCCAGTGAACAAGAATTTATTGTATCTGGGGACCGAGTTCGGGCTGTTTATCAGTTTTGATGATGGCAAGAATTGGATGAAATGGAAGCATGGTGTTCCCACAGTGCCGGTGCGAGCGTTGATCGTTCATCCTCGGGAGCATGATCTGGTGATTGGCACCCATGGCCGAGCGGCGTTTATTTTGGATGATGTTCGGCCGCTTCGAGCGATTTCCAAAAGTTTGATTGAAAAGCCACTGCATTTATTTGAGGTACCATCGGTATTTCAGCATGCTATTCGACCCACGCCAGGCTATCATTTCCCGGCCGATGCCATGTTTAGCGGTGAGAGCCGTCCTTATGGCGCGATGATCAGCTATTATATTGCTAATCCAGAACAATCCGAGCCGACTGCCCCTGCCGGACCAGCATCGGCATCCGATCAGGCTCCCGATGAATTCGAAAAGATCAAGGAACCGAAAATAAAAATTGAGATTCTGGACTCGACCGATCAGGTGATTCGCAAATTTGATGGGCCGATGAAAAAGGGAATTAATCGCGCCTGGTGGGATCTGCGTCGCGAGAGCTGGCGATTGCCGAGTGTCACTGGCCAGGCCCGAGGTTATACGCCAGCAGGACCCGAGGTTTTGCCGGGAAAATATCGAGTCAAAATAAAATTGGGGAATCAGGAGGCAATTGAAACGGTTCAAGTGCTGCCAGATCCTCGCGTTTTCATCCCAATGGACGATCGCCAGCAGAAGTTTCAAACTTTGCTTCACGTGGGAGAACGAATTGAGCTGGTCACGGAGGCCGTGGAGCGAATTCGTCAGATGGAGAAAAGTGTGGAGCTGGTCATAGAAAGAGTGAACGACGAAAAGACGGACAAAAAGGACGAGGCCGGATGGAGAGAATTGAAAAAGTCCGGGGAGAGCTTGCAAAAACAGTTAAAAAAAGTGCTGCACCTCTTTGTGGATGAGACCGGAAAGCAGGGAATTACCCGGCAGGATAATGTTAGTCGCAAATTATGGTACGTCTACAACTCATTGGCCTCCTCCTGGGAAAAACCCACCCCTTCGCAGGTATCATATTTTCGCCAGGCAGAGGACGCATTGAAAAAAGCGCTGGAGGAATTTAATCAACTGTTTGAAAAAGATGTTGCTGAATTTCAGCAACAAGTGAAACAATCGGGTTTTTCGATCTTCCCACCAGTAGAGCGATTGGATATGGAGTGGAAAAGGAAGTAGGGATCAGGGTGCTATGGTCAGTAGGCAGTGATCAGTGATCTGTGATCAGTGGGTACTTATCAGTCAAAAAGCCCTGATGGAGGCAGAAACTGGGAGCCAATGGGTTGGGTGATCGCGCTGTCTGAGACAAACAAATCCCAAAAAACAGCGTTCCTGACAGATTGGCTCCCGCTCTCTCTGCCAAAGAGGTGTTCAAAAGAAATGGTGAATGATCTTTCACCTCGCCAGATGTAAGTTGAAAACTCATAAGTCAAAAAATTGGCTTGCTATTTAGCCCGCCGTTTTGTATTATCTTCTCAAATCGCAATTGAAAAGCACCTTGTTCGGCTTGCTATGAAATTTTTCTGGTTGACATGCGCATTGGCCAGCATGATCGTCGCGAATGGCTACCCGCAATTTCAGCAAAACTATAGCAGGTATGAGCGGCATCTCATCTTAGTCGTCGATTCCAGCGCCGCCGTTTACAGCTTGCCTGATAGTTTTTTGGTCAAAGGCTCGGAGCAGATTTTCCGGGATAGCACCAAACTGTCACTGGGAACTGACTATCAAATGGATTACATCCGCGGCAAATTAATCTGGTTGAAGCCGATTTCTGCGCCATTGTCGCTACATGTCCATTATCAATTCATCCCGCTGCTGCTGCGGCAGCGATATTTTAATCGCGAGATGATAATTTATCAGCCATCGGACTCGGCCCCTGTGGTGACCCGGCGAACATCGGCTAATCGGCGAAATGGAATCGGAGGCGCTTCAGCCCTGCGGCAGAACGGTAGTATCGTTCGAGGGATCAGTATCGGTAGTAACCAGGGATTGAAGCTGGAATCTGGGCTGAGGATGCAGATCTCTGGCAAGATTGCCGACAAATTGGAGGTAGTGGCCGCGCTGACTGATCAGAATACGCCCATTCAGCCAGAGGGCAACACTCAAACGCTCCAGGAAATCGACAAGGTGTTCATTCAGCTCACGGGGGAACAGTTTCAATCGACCCTGGGCGATTATTATTTGAGTTTCGAAGGCACGGAATTCAGTCCCTACAATCGCAAATTGCAAGGAATGATGGGCTCATTTGAACTGGGACAAACGCGGGTCTCGCTTTCGGCTGCCGTCTCCCGGGGCAAATTCACCACCAATTTCTTTTTGGGCCAGGAGGGAAATCAGGGACCCTATCAACTCAAGGGCGATCGCGGGCAGATTGATATTATCGTGCTGGCCGGCACCGAAAAGGTATGGGTCGATGGCCAATTGATGACCCGCGGCGAAAACAACGATTATGTGATCGAATATAGCAACGGCCAAATCACATTTACACGGCATCGCCTCATTACAGCGGACTCCCGCATCACCGTCGATTTTCAATATTCGGATCAGAAGTTTCAGCGAAGCCTGTATGGGATCGATCTGGGGACAGCGACCGGCAACGGGCGATTGAAATTCGGTGCTCGGTTGCTTCGTGAGGCCGATAATAAGAACAATCCGTTAGATTACAGTCTCACCGAGGCAAACCGCCAGCGTTTAGAGCAAGCTGGGGACAATCGCGATTCGGCTTTTGTTTCTGGGGTCAATTATGTTGGAGCGGGCAAAGGCAACTATGTGGCGGTGGATTCGGCCAGCATGACGTTCTATCGCTACGTTGGCCCGGGCTTGGGCGATTATAATGTCGGCTTTCATTATGTCGGGCCCAACAATGGCTCCTATCAATTGGTTGGATACGCGAATTATAAATATGTTGGCCCGGGAAAGGGCAGTTATCTGCCGGTGATATTTCTCACCCCGCCAGAAAGCCACGATCTCATTGACCTGGCACTCGCCTATCAGCCCAGTGCCCATTTTCAGATCCACACTGAACTGGCCATGAGCCGTTTTGATCGAAACGTGATCTCCTCCAAAGACGATGAGGATAACACCGGGCTGGCAATGGTCGCCCGATTGGGTTTCCAACAGCAGCCCATTCAATTGGCTGGTGCGAAATTGGGCAAATTCGATCTAACAGGCCGTTTTCGTCAGGTCCAGCAGCGATTTCAATACATCGATCGTTCGGAGGAGGTGGAGAAAAATCGCAAATGGGATTTGACCAGTTCCGCGCCACAATCCGAGCAGATCCTTGAGCTTCAGGCCGGTTATATTCCTGTCGAGCCAGTAAAATTCATCGGTGCTATTGGAGAGAATCAACGTGGCGATCGTTTTTCCTCCCAGCGTTGGGAAATGGGCTCGGAAATTCTGTTTCGGCAGTTCCCCAATCTTCGCTACCGGGTCGAGTCCATTGCCACGGATGCGCCCCAACAGCAGCGGACCAGCCGGTGGATGCGCCAGAATGGCAGCGGTTATTATCAGTTCTGGAAGCTGCAAACGTCGCTCGATTTTCAGGCCGAGGAGAAGCAAGAGCGGTTTCAGGATTCGTTGTCGTTGGGATTTCGTTATTATGAAATCGGACCGATGGTAAAGCTGGCCGATTGGCAGAAGATGAACCTCTCATTTGGCATGAGCCAGCGCCGACAGGACAAATGGGAAGCTGATGGGTTCAAACCAGAATCCGAAGCCCTGACTCAAACTGCCAACTGGCAGTTGCGCGATTGGAAACGGCTGTCGCTGGCGTTTCAATATACGCATCGCGAGCGCAAATATTCGGACCCCAGCGTAGGCAGAAAATTGACCGACTTGGTCGATTTGCGCGCGGATTATTCCGCCTTGAATCAAGCGATCTCTGCCAACTGGTATTATCAAGTTTCAAATACCCAGGTGGCGAAATTAGAGCGAATCCCCATTAAGGTCGAGCGCGGCCAGGGCGAATATCGGCTCAATGAAGACTCAACCGATTATGTGTACGATGCGTTGTTCGGCGATTATATCTTGCGGGTGAGAGCAACCGATGAGTTCATCCCAGTCGTGGAACTGCGCACCAGCAGCACTATCAAATTCCAACCAGAACTGATGTGGAAAGGGAGCAAATCGACTCGATACCAAGAGATCAAAAAATGGTTATCATTCATCTCCACTGAAACCTTTATCCAGTTAGAAGAAAAAACCCAGGAGCCCGATGTTTGGTCTATCTATCGCCTGGAGCTGTCGAAATTTCTCAATGAGCGGACCACGATTTTCGGGACCAGGAACCTTCGGCAGGATCTTCATTGGGGGAAAAACAGCCGACGCTTTTCGCTGCGGCTGCGATATAATGAACGCCTAAGCCTGAACAATCAATACCTGGAGGGAAGGCAGAATTTCAATTTGATTGAGCGGGAACTTCGGATCAAAAGTCAATTGACGGAACGAGTCAGCGCCCAATTGGATTTGCGCCAGCGTCATGAACAGAAAAAATATGCCATTGCCAATCGGGATAGAGACATTTTCTCTGACGAAGCCGAGCTGGAGGGCTCTTTTCGGCCGCGCCAGGCGTTGGAATTGGCGCTGAAATTGCGCTGGTCCCAGGCCGAAAATCGCGTCGCCCAACCCATCGATATTACGCTGCTGGCTATCGCGCCGCAGATCAATTATGCTTTTCGTGGCAAAGGACGGCTGCGAGCGGAACTGGAATTGAATCGAGTGACCGCATCACCAAAAAACGCGCTCGTCCCTTACGAAATGGCCTCCGGAAATCGTGCTGGCACGAATTTAAAATGGATCGCTTCGCTCGATTATAACGTTTCCCGCTACCTGCGTGCTTCATTGAATTGGAACGGTCGCTACGAGGATTATTTGAACCGGCCCATCTATACCGTGAAAGCAGAAATGCGCGCGTTCTTTTGATCTGAAGGTCGGCCCTAGTGAAAGCTAAAAGCGACATATTCTTGGAACAGTAACATGCGCATCTGGAGATCGATTTGGTCGTTCCGCTTTCGATTGGGTGATTTATCTGATGCTACAGGGAGGAAACCAAAATTTCGAATATAAATTGGTGCAGTGAACATCACAACACGCTGCTTATCTAAGCTTTAACGCACTGCACCAAACATGTTTGAACGCACGCGCATCCCTCGCTTTTCTGTGGGTATTGAGGCTCAAAGGATGATGAGAATTTTCATTTTGAATCTCAGGGGATATAAAAAGGGATAATTATTTTGATGAGCAATTCATTTAATAGAGGGAGATGGTGATAACCGTTCGGAAAATGATTTTTGTCGCACTCATCCTCCTGGCGTGCACGCAATCTGTTTTTGCCCAAGAGGATACGAGCCGTATTTTTATCCCAAAATGGAAGATCGAAGGGCATGATCCGATTTCCCGAAAGGAGATTGAAGCGATCCTGCCCCCGGGCCGCTATACAGCAGAGCAAATTCGAATCGCAATAGACCAATTGCTCAAACGATATGAAGACCGCGGCTATTTGTTTGGTCGCGTAGCAGTGCAACAGCAACCGGATCAATTTTCGCTAAGCATCCAAGAAGGGCCGCGGGTGGAAATCGGATTGTTTCATGTTCACAGCAAGGATGCATCGCTTGACTCTGCTATTCACTCTGGGCTCGATGTTCGACAAAAACGATCTGTTCGCGAAACGCTCGAGTTCAATGTCGAGCAAATTCTCACCTATCTCGAGAACAATGGGTATCCGTTCGGGCAAATTGCCATCGATAGCCTGGTATTGAACCGAAATGGTAATAGCGAAATAGCCTCGCTTGATTGCTATCTGAGCGTTCAACCTGGGCCAAAAGTGACCCTTGATTCGATTGTTGTTCGGGGCAATACGACCACGCGCCGGGCGGTAGTGATCCGAGAAATGCGGTTGAAAACAGGCGAGCTCTATCGACAAACCCGCATTGATCGAAGCAGAACGCGCTTGTTGCGCAGCGGTTTGTTCCGGCAGGTCGATGAGCCAGAGATCTATCTGGATGGTCAGGGGCATGGTCTGTTAGTGGTCAACGTGATTGAGGGGAATCCCAATCAATTGAACGCTGTATTGGGATATAATCCTAGCGCGACGAACCAAGAGAAGGGATATTTCACTGGCCTAATCGACGTGGCGTTTGGCAATTTGCTTGGCACGGGCCGGAGCGTGGAGGCATATTGGCAAAAAAAAGATCGGCGCAGCCAGGAACTTCGATTTCATTACATGGAGCCATGGGTGAAAGGTTATCCGCTCCATCTTGGCGTTGGATTTCAGCAGCTCATCCAAGACACATCGTTTATTCGGCGCCAGTTGCTGCTCGAGTTCGAAGTTCCTTTCTCGGACATTTTGAGCTTCAATTCCATCCTGGGAAGAGAGGAAGTCCTGCCCGATTCCATCGGCCAGATGCTGTATCAATTACCCCAAAGCCAATCCTGGTTCAGCCGCTGGGGATTTACTTACGACACGCGGAACGACCCGCTGAACCCATCCCGAGGCGTATTGTATCAGACCCATTTCGAGCATGCGAGAAAGCGGGTGAGCGCCGCACCATTTTTGGTCGAACAACAAGTCGAAACTGGCAGTTTCCGTCGCGAGCGCTGGTTGGTGGACTTAGAGTTATTTGCCCCCACGTTTCGCTGGCAAACCGTTATGTTGGGTGTGCATGGCCGACAGGTGAAGTCCAATGAAGGCTATATCTCGATATCCGACCTATTTCGGCTCGGCGGCACCCGATCGCTGCGGGGCTATCGCGAAGAACAATTCTGGGGAGAGAGGATCGCCTGGTTAAATTTGGAGTATCGATATCTGCTGGCCCCGCGATCCCGGGCGTTTGCCTTTGTCGATGCTGGTTACTTTTATCATAAGGATCGCGAGCAGAGGGTGCAAGAGGGCTATAAATACGGCTACGGTTTTGGCCTGCGCATTGAAACGCGGCTGGGCATTGTCGGCATCGATTATGGTCTGGCCAGCGGCCGCAGCATTACCAGCGGCCTCGTCCATGTGGGCTTAACCAATAAATTTTAGCTATTGAAGCCCCCAGAATTTAAAGCACCCATCGCCTCCAGCGGGATAACTTGCCAGGGTTTTCATGATCATCACTCCCGGCCATCAGGTACAGAACCCTCACGCTGAAAAACGATCTTGCCCCCAAGGATCGTCAGGTCCACTTTGGCATCAAGAATTTCCTTCGGCTGGATTTCGAACAAATTGCGATCCAACACGATTAGGTCGGCTAATTTACCCTCCTGGATCGATCCTTTGACATGATCTTGAAATTCGGCATACGCCGAGCCAATGGTATAGAACTCGATCGCCTGAGCCAGAGTGATTTTTTCCTCTGGAAACCATCCTCCTTTCGGTCCTCCCTCTGGAAATTCTCGCGTGATCGCAGCGTACAGCCCCAGCACGGGGTTCAATGGCTCTACGGTCCAATCGGTGCCAAAGGCAATGGTCACCCCAGACTTGACGAACGAATTGAACAAATATGAATGTTTTGCTCGGCCGCCGATCCTTTTCTCCGCCCAACGCATATCGTCGATGCAGTGTGACGGCTGAATTGATGCGATGATCCCCAGTTTGCGATAGCGTTCGATGTCGTCCGGCAAAACCACCTGAGCATGTTCGATCCGATGTCGCGCATCCCGTCTGCCATTGGCCTGGAATGCCTTTTCGAATGCATTTAGAATCCAGGTGTTGGCCTTATCGCCAATGGCATGGGCCGCAATCTGTAAACCGGCCTTATCGATCGCAGCGATAAAATCGTACAGCTCTTGTTCCTCGTAAATAGGAATGCCGCAGGTGGACGGATCATCGGAATAAGGCTCGTAAAATAGAGCTGTGCCAGCACCCATGGAACCATCGACAAACACCTTCATCGTGCCGATGCGGAGCATGTCGTTGCCGAAATTGGACAGAAGGCCGATGGCCTCGAAATGCTTATATAGATAACCGGGACGCCAAGCGTTGATCCGTAACGTCAATTCCCCCTCTTTTAATAGTTCCTGATAGATGGCAAGATCAGCGTCAGAGCTATTATCTTGAATGCTGGTGACGCCCAGGCTGTTGGCGTGTCGGATCGCCGCTTTGATGGCCATTTTCAGTTGCTCCTTCGTTGGTGGCGGGATTATGGCGCTGACCAGGCTTTGGGCATTGTCTTTTAAAATACCAGTCGGTTCCCCGGTTCGCGGATCCTTGACGATTTCCCCGCCCTGGGGATCTGGGGTATCCCTGGTAATACCGGCCAGCTTTAGCGCGAGGCTATTGGCCAGCGCGATGTGGCCGTCCAGTCGCTGCACCAGCACTGGATTGTCGCGGGTCACGGAGTCGATCAACGCTCGGGTGGGATGCTTTTTCGATGGCCAGGCCTCATGATCCCAATTGCCATTGAGAATCCATTCGCCCGGCTTTAATTTCGCCGCATAATTTTTGATGCGCTCAACAAATTCTCGTTCGTCTTTGGCATCTCGAAGATCGATCCCGAGCAAATAGAATCCGCCATCGGCGAAATGAACATGGGCATCATTGAATCCAGGTAGCACCAGCCGACCCTGCAGATCAATTACTTTGGTCCCTTTCCCCCGGAACTTTTCAACCTGTTCGGTTTCGCCGACAGCAATAAACTTCCCGTCCTTAATGGCGCAGGCCTCGGCCCAGGGATGATCGGCGGCCACCGTGTAGATTTTGCCACGGATCAACACAAGATCCGCATCATTTTGAGCTCGATGACCGGTGCACGCCAGAGCAACCATCAGAAAGATAATAGAAAATACTCTGATCGGATCCATTTTGTCCTCCTTGAGCAATGAGCTATCCAATAAGATTTCATTTTGTTCGATGGATCGAAACTGCTTGGTGCGGCGGAGATTCGTATTGGTCTAATTTGTTTTGGTCGCTTCTTTCTCAGGCTCTTTTTCCCATGCTTTGATCCCATTTTTCATCCAATCTGGCGCCGGGGCGCCTTTGAGGAAATGATCGAAGAACTCCTGCATCCGAACTGTCCAATCGCGTTGATTGACCCGTTTTCGCAGGCCATGCGCCTCTCCATTGTAGTTGAACATATAAGCTTCTTTACCCAAGCGTCTCAGCGCCATGATGTATTCAATCCCCTGATACCATGGGACCGCGCCGTCATCATCGTTATGGATCATCAACAACGGGGTCTGGACGTTATCGGCCCAGAAGATCGGGGAATTTTCGATATAGCGCATGGGAGCCTCCCATAAGCTGGCACCCAAACGGCTCTGGGTGCGCTCGTACTGAAACTGCCGAACCATCCCGCTCTCCCAGCGGATGCCATTGTAGGCGCTGATCATATTGCAGACGGGCGCTCCAGCAACGGCTGCTGCAAAGAGATGCGTCTGCGTCACCATATAGGCGGTCTGATAGCCGCCCCAGGAATGCCCCTGAATCCCGATGCGTTCTGGATCGATGTTGCCTTCCTGAATGAGCAGATAAATCCCTGGCAATACGCATTTCAAGGCGTCCTTACCAGGAAAACCAGTACCGTATTCGATGTCCGGCTGCCAGATAATGTAACCATTGCTCACATAATAGGAGGGATTGATGGATGTGCCAGGCGATGGAACAACGAAGCGATGCAAGCCTTCATGCTGGGTCTCATAAATATTGACCAGCAGGGGATATTTTTTATTTGTGTCAAAATTGTCGGGCTTGATCAAAATGCCCTTTAATGGTTTTCCATCCAGGCTGAGAAAATCTCGCAGCTCGGCCTTGCCCCAGCGAAACGGCTCCATCTGGCGTCCGAGATCCGTTACTTTTCGGACATCCTGAAAATCCAAATCGCTGATCCAAATGTCCGGGAATTCGTCGAAGCTGGAACGAGTGAACAATAACCGATTTGCAGATTTCGCTTTAGTGGCTCTTCGATCAAAACTTTTATTCATCATGATCAACTTGACTGGGGGAGAAGTCCCTTGGACTTGATCCCGGTAAAACCCTGAGGCCATGGTTTCCTGATGGGTCGCAGACAGCAGCATGGCCTTATTCGGATCAATGGTGGTTTCGTCAGGATCCAATTTGATATAGCGAAAAGAAAGCTGATGGTTCCGGCCATAATGTTCAGTGATGGTGCGGGCATGCGATCCATCGGGATAAATTTCCCAGATGTCGTAGCGATCGTACACCAAGATCGATCTATCCTGATCAGTCCAGCCGGCAATGCCGTACGGCCGAGCTGGTTCAGGGGTGTCCCAATCCTCTCGCTCGAACCGTACCTTGAGCGGTTCCGTGATGTTGACGGTCTTGTTTGTCCGGATATCGTACACGAACCAATGGTTATTTTCGAACCAATAAAGGTATTTTCCCTGCGGCGAGATGCTGGCTGAGCCGAATAGCTCTTTTTTCACCAGAGTCCGCTCTCCGCTTTTGGGATCGATTTCATACACATCGTGATACGTTCCCTCCCAGGAGACCCGTTTGGTGTAAGGCCATGGATTATTGGCGTATGCGATGCTCCCATTTGGGGCGAGTTGCACATCGGGAAGGCCTTCATCGGCCAGTTGGACCAAATGCTGGCGATCGATGAAAAAGACGGCCTCCCAGGCGTCATCGCGAACCCGCTCGGCCATTTTTTTCTGTTGCGGTTGCGGATAAGGATCGTTCCAATGCCATAGATCGAATTTCGCCCGTTCCTCGTCATCGGCTTTGCGACTCGTATCCGGGATCTGCTTGATCCCGAACATCACGATTGAACCGTCCTCGCTAAAAGCGATCGTGGATTTGGAACTGACAGCCATGCCTGCCGGCATCCCTTTAGTCGTCCGATGCGACACCCACAACGAGGCCTGTCGATCGCCCACATTCCAACCGTAAAGATCATATAGCGGCTCTTTTGCCTGGTAATCATCACGATCCGTGAAAAATGCCAATCTGGTCTCGCGTTTATTAAATTGCCAGCCTTTATAATTTCCCTGCCCGGTCAAAAGCGGCAGGCTCTCCGAATCGCCTGGCATAATCGCATAAATGCCATCGGAATCTGGCTTTTCTTTGCTCGAAACGATGTAGAGCAAATACTTCCCGTCCTTGGTGAACCGATAATCCAGCACGGATTCGAAGACCATTTTCGTCGTATCGCTCAGGGATTGCAGAACGAGCGGAGATCCATAGTCCTTTTTTTTCTCCTCCCGGCCTTGCTTTTTATCTGGCTCTGGCTCGCCTTTTTCTTTACCCTCGTCGGTCATGCCCTTTTGTTCCTTTGGCTTCTTGGCTTCCTTCAGAAAGGCAAGCCAGCCAGAGGCCTGTTCCGGCAAGGTAAAGCTTTTCACACTGTCGATCACCGTCACTCGACCATCGGCCAGCGCCAGAATCCCCAGCTTCAGCACTGGCTTCGTACGATCGCTTTTCTGATTTTCCTTTTTGATTTTGCGGACCGAGTCCACCTGCGCCTTCGTTGGCGATATCAGAAATACGATATGAGACGAATTGAGGGTGATTTGGGGTTTGGCCGCTCGCTCCGCCTCCGTGCCTTCACCAGAGAAGCCGACAACGTTGCGGTACTCGATATTTTGATCGACATGTTTCGCCACCAGCTCGGCGTCGCCATATTGCGGGGTTTCGATATAATAAATCCATTTTCCATCTGCGGAAATTTGAGGCTCATAGATTGATCGCCAGGAATCGTAATCGTTATGAGTCAGAGGACGTTTGTCATTTTCATTCCGAGCATCGGCAGAAATTGATACAGGCAACACCATGGATTGAAGCAGGACGATAACCAAAGTTATTTTGATCCACCGTGGCATGACGTTCTCCCTACTAATTGATTGCTATTCCCGATAAAAGTTATTGATCAAGCAGCACAGTTGAGCTACGAAATTGTTCTCCTTACCAATTGATTCTATTCCCATGAAAAGGGCAGCACCAGGGCTTAAAAAATAACTATTTTTTGGCTTTGAAATACTGAATGCCAGGCTTCGCCGAGGTGGAGAAATTACACATAAAAATCAGCTTTGTCAACTGAATTTTTCGGCTACTTTGTCATTTTCCATCGATGCAAGTAGACACTGGCAACATAATGAAATGAAGTCAATAGAGGGATTATGTGAAAAAGAGGAGGATTCATGGATAATTGTCCTTTTGACTCGCCAGTGGGGAAACAGTGATCCGCTCCAATTTTGGTCACGAAACGATTGCTTCTCTCTCTGCTTGGCAATCTTAAGATAGTTCGAAATACCGTGTTGCGCTTTGATGGACCAGTCTATTTTTAAGCAAAGGAGAGCCGGTTACCGATTTTAGAGCTCAATGGATCAGATCATGGTTCGAAATTTAGAGCAATGATGATTTCAAAAGATTCGGTTGACAGGCGGAATGGGCGTTGATCAGCTCAGACTGAATAATTGAGAGACGGTATCGGAGGCTGGTGATCAGAAAAGGGAGCGCACCAGGCGGGTTATCCACCTGGCGCGCGAAAGATCACTTCGCTAACACCATTTTTCTCATGAGGCGATGCTCCGGCGTGGTGAGGATGTATAGGTAAATACCGGACGGCAATGTGGCACCGTTCTTATCTTTCCCATCCCAGATCACCTCATGGTTGCCGGCCTCCAGCGGCTCATTCACTAAAGTCCGAATAGATTCGCCAAGCAGATTGATGATCTCCAACCGCACCATGCAGGCCCTGGGTAATTGGAACCGAATGGAAGTGGTCGGATTGAACGGGTTGGGATAATTCTGGTCGAGGCCAAACTCCCTTGGAAGAGTTGCGAATTGCGACTCGTTATTGGTAGTGGATGGAGTTAAAAAGACCTCAAATTCGCCCAAATGAACTGGTCCGGTCTGTGGTGCCAGCACCTGCAATTTGACATATTTGGCTGAAACCGGGGAAATCTCAAACCGCTGGTATGCGCCAGTTGCTAAACTTGTATCAAGCACGGTCTGAAAATCAGAAGCGTTCGCCCCAGTATTCGAAACCGCGATATGGAAACGACGAATCCAGCGCTCCTCGTAGCCAATATCGGTATCGGAGATCAGGCCAATGCCGGTGATCATTTTATTGTTACTATGGTTGACCGCAAACGTGATGGTAGGCTGATCCCCGGTGAGCACCAAGGTGCCATCCCAACCTGAGAGATCGCCATCGGTCGCATTGCTGGCCTCGTTTTGAGGCAAGGTAGCCGGGGTTTCGACGATCTGAAGCTGGGCAAAACTTTCTGGTGCATGCACCCGAATAAACCCGATTTTGGTAACCGTATCGATTTTCGAGATGAAATTGGCAATCAATTGAACTGAATAATTGCCCGGTAAGGCATACACATGCACTGGGGATGGTTCATTGCTCGATGTCCCATCGCCGAAATTCCATTGCCATGCCGTAGCAGTTTCGCTGGATAGATTAATGAACTTGACCTCCAGCGGGGCAGCACCGCTCATAATAGTGGCATCGAAATGAGCTACCGCACCTAAATGGATCTTGAATAGCGCGTCACTCACATCAAATGGATCACAATCGATATCTGCCACCTTGACCAAACATGAGTCACTGATGGTATTGGGCACTTTCCAGAGGTAGCTTCCGTCATTGGCGGTTCTGCCGATGATTGTTAGCCAGTTTTTGCCGCCATCCACAGAATACTGAATTTTTACCGTATCCACCTGATAGCCGCTGGAGATCCATTTGATCTCATAATTGCTGCCAGCCTGGAGATCCTCTCCACCATTGGGTTGGACCACCTGCCACACCGGGGCTGGCGTGATCGAGAATACCTTATCGCTTATATCGAATGGATCACAATCGACATCCGCCACCTTGATTAAACAGCTATCCGAAGGAGTATTCGGGACGGTCCAGAGGAACAAGCTGTCGTTTTCAGTTTTAGCAGCGATGTTTTGCCATGTTTTGCCATTATCGATCGAAAGTTGCAGCTTGACCGAATCGATGAAACAGCATGCATGCCACCGAATGGAATAGTTGCTTCCAATTTGGATCCGCTCCCCTCCATTAGGTTGGATCACCTTGACGTAAGGCGGTGCGCAGATAGCAAATGGTTGATCGCTGACATCAAATGGATCGCAATCTTGATCGGCGACTTTGATCCGACATAGGTTCGAATTGACATTCGGCACTGTCCAGAGGAACGATCCATCGTTGTCTGTGCCAGAGGCAATATTGATCCAGGTGGCCCCGTTATCGATCGAGTACTGAATTTTAAGCGATTTCAAGTAACAGGCAGCTTCCCACGTGATTTCGACCTGATCCCCTGCTTTGAGGCACTCTCCGCCATTGGGATCCAAAACCGTGATCGGCGCTCGATTCCAAATGGTAAACGGATGATCGCTTACATCGAACGGATCGCAATCCAAATCCGCCACTTTGATCAAACAGTTGCTCGAATGAACCTCAGGTACGGTCCAGATATAGCTTCCATCATTTTCCGTGCCGAAAACGATCATCGCCCAATCCTTACCTCCATCGTTCGAGAATTGAATCTTCACAGAATCCAATTTGCAGGATGCCTCCCATTTGATTTCAAATTTCTGACCGGCCTGAAGGCATTCCCCCCCATTGGGCGAGATCACCGTTACGGCTGGCTTATTCCAGATGGTGAAGGGATGGTCGCTTATATCCTCGGGATCACAATCCAGATCCGCCACTTTGATCAGGCAATTCGTGGAATGGATCTCTGGAACGGTCCAGAGATAGCTACCATCATTTGGAGTGCCATAGACAATCATGTTCCAGTCCTGGCCGCCATCGAAAGAAAATTGGATCTTTAACGAATCAAATTTGCAACTGGCGAGCCATTTGATCTCGAATTTTTCTCCGGGACAGAGGCACTCGCCGCCATTGGGCGAGATCACCGTGATGGGAGCTTTCCCCCAGATAGTAAACGGATGATCACTGATGTCCTCTGGATCGCAATCCAGATCTGCTACTTTAATCAGGCAATTGGTCGAATGGACCTGGGGTACGGTCCAAAGGTAGCTACCATCATTTTCCGTACCAAACACGATCATCGTCCAATCCTGACCGCCATCAATGGAATACTGAATTTTCACCGAGTCGAAACAGCAGCAAGCTTCCCATTTGATCTCCCATTTTTCACCCGCCATCAGGCATTCCCCGCCATTGGGGGAGATCACCGTGACCAGGGGCTTGTTCCAGATCGTAAACGGATGATCGCTCACGTCTGCTGGGTGACCATCCACATCTGCTACTTTAATCAAACAGTTCTTGGAAAACACATTCGGCACCGTCCAGAGATAACTGCCATCATTCGCTGTGGCATCGGTGATCGTGATCCAATTGCTGCCGCCATCAATGGAATAGTGAATTTTCACCTGAGCGATTGGTCCGAGGGATGTCCATTTTATCTCAAACTGAGAGCCGTTCAGCAGGCATTCCCCACCATTCGGTGCAATGACCGTAATAGCTTCCATTGGTGCAATAATGGAGAACGTAGCGTCGCTGACGTCACATGGTTGCCCATCGATTTTATCTGAGATTTTCACCAAGCAGGTTTGGGATGGCGTATAGGGAACTGTCCAATCATAGACCCCATCATTTATCGTTGCAGAATCAATTACGACCCAATGCAAGCCAGCATCGATCGAATACTCAATTTTGACCTGAGGAACAGTGCCAGTCCATTCCCATCGGATTTGTTGCTGGGTCCCTGCCAGCCATTGCTCCCCACCGTTGGGCGAAGTGATCCGAATGCTTTCAATCACTGGAGCGACGATGGCGAATGGCTGATCGCTCTGGTCCGAGGGGTGACCATCCTTGGCGTCTTCCACTTTCACGCGACAGAAATTGGAAGGATCATTCGGGATCACCCAAGAGAAGGAGCCAGTATTGGGAAAGCTCGGGTGAATGAGCTTCCAATTGATCCCATTATCCGTGGAATACCAGAGTTTCACCTGCGTGACGTGTCCAGTGGATGACCATTGGATCGTCTGTGTGCTACCCACGAGCCAATTTTCGCCGCCATTTGGAGCAATGACAGTGATCGTGGCTGGAGTTGGCTTAAACGGGCAGCGGAACAAATAAACGATACCAGCATCCGTTGCCCCGGCATCGCTGCCCGGAGCCGCAGCCATCACATCCTGTGCGCCATCGTGATCAAAATCGCCGACGGCGAGAGCTTGCCCAGCTTTATCCTGCGTCTTCTCTCCCAGCATCAACACTTCGCTTGTGGCCAAGGAAGTATTCCGATCCCAGCCGCTGCTCGTCCCTGCAATAAAATAGACCTTGCCTGCCTGATTGCCATTCTGGCCGTTCAGAGGCGCCCCGATCAGTATATCGACATATCTATCGCCATTCAGTTCGGCGAGGACCACTGCTCGGCCAGCCTCGTCGTTCGCATGTTCACCGAGAAAAGATGCAGTTTTATCTTCTAACACCACATCGGTCGTCCATCCCGACGAACGGCCCATCACGAGATAGATCTTGCCCGAGGAATCTCGCATCTGAGCGGTGATGGCAAAATCATCGATTCCATCGCCATTGACATCACCTCCATTTGAAATGTGGTTCCCCACTTGATCATCGGATCCAGAGCCGATAAACGTGGCGCTTGCCATGGCTGCCGACATCCGTTGCTCGAGATCGGTGCGGCCAAAAAACACATACACTTTGCCTGCGCCTTTCATGTTCTTTTCGTCATGATTCGGCGCGCCAATGGCGATGTCCGCCAGCCCATCTCCATTTACATCACCAATTCCAGCTACCGACATGCCGAACAGATCCAGCGGCTGTTCCGAATCGATGATCACATCGGCCAGTGCCAAACTGATCGTTTTGGTCCAGAAGGAATTTTTGCCAAAGATGAGATAAGCTCTACCGGCGTCGCTGCCAGCGCTGTCGTTACGAGGAGCGCCGATGAGAAAATCGCTGATGCCATCGCCATTCACATCACCAGCACCAGCCACGGTCAGACCGGCATTGTCACCCATTTGCTCCCCAGAGAAGATGGCATCGGCATTGTCCAATTTAAGCTGCAATGGCCAGCCTTGCTTTTTCCCAAAGAACAAATAAATTTTGCCTGTGCCGCTATTCTCCATGGGTGCCGCAATCATAAAATCGGGAATCCCATCTCCATTCACATCCCCGATGCCCGCAACCTTCATCCCGGCCTCGTCTCGGACCTTCGACCCCAGAAACGTGACATTGGCCTTGGTGACGGATGTCAAAGGCGTTGGCATTTCGGTCGAACCGAAAATTAAATACGCTGCTCCTGCCCGAAGCCCTCCTCTGCTATTCTCTGGCGCCCCAATCAGCACATCCTCATATCCATCCTCATTCACATCACCCACAAACGCCACATCCCACCCGGCCAGATCATTCGCAGCCTCTCCGATGATCGAGGAGGTATAGTGTAACTGGCTTGCACTCTCTTGTGCAAGCCCTGCGGAGACAAATTGAAATAGGATCAGGGCCGTTCCTACCACGAACCAGATCCAAGCCCCAATCCCCGGATCTTTGAACTGCCAATTTGGATGTCGCATATTACCCCCAATGTTTAAAGTGAACTTGAAAAATGAATTTGCATAAAAAAGAAGATATTGAATGAACATGGACACACGAATTGCTATAAGTTTATACCATCAAGGCCATACCCATACGGAAAAAATAAGCAGGCAATTTTGGTCCGCTAAAAGATAGGAGCACAGATTTTCAATCAATTACATGCATTGTGTCACAAAAGGAACCACAGAAATGAAAGTCAGAAAATAGGTTTGGTAAGGTTGTTTGCGGAGGATTTCAGCGATGAGCATTAAGGCGAGCGTTGTGCGGTATCGGTTAGAGGAGAACGCCCTCATTTATATTTTTGAAGATCCATAAAAGAAAATGTCACATCCATGATCATGGCATGGTGACCAAGACCGATGCTGAGGGCGTTCATTTCATAGGTCGGTTTATTGGCCGGCTGATTTCGATGGAATTGAAAAAAATCGCCGCTCTAAAAAATTATCGGGGTCATGACGCGTCTAAGCGCATCCAAGATCGGCTATTTGATTTCAAGCATATCCCGATCGGGCAATTTGGGAAACGGGGCATGAGGCTCGTTCTGATACCAGAACGCCACAGATGAAATATCGTCCTGCAATGGCAAATAGCGGCCGCCAGACATCCAGCCCAGCGCCTGAATCGTCACCTTAAGGTCTTTCTCAAAGCGGACAGGGTCCATAATATGCCAGCGATACAGCCCGAAACGTTGCTGGGAGTTCCAGAGCCCATCTGGTTTCAACACCTGAGGCATTCCAGAATAGGGTGTGCTAAACTCCTTGTATTGGTTATCGACCACAAAGCAATATGAGCCGCAGAAATAATCCTCGGTGCCGGTGCCACAGATTGTTGGGAAATCCTTATCCCCGTCGATGAAAAATTTTATTTCACCTTCTCCCCACCAACCGCTGCTGTTCGATCCCCAGCACATGTAGGTGCCCACATAATGCCCCCATCCCTTCACTCCATCGAGGATGGTATAAACCTCCTTGTAGCGCAGGGGATTTACTCTTCGAAATTGGGCATGGAAATAGGCGGCGTTTTCAGGCACGTTGGTGAGCGTGTAATTGATTTGATAGTACAGCGTGACCTGCTTATCGTCCAGGTTTTCCATGGTGATCTTACAGGATTTTCGGAATGGCATTAACCAATAGCAATTGAAAGCGCTGCCAGGATTCACGCACACTGGGAGTGAGCTTACCTGCGCATATTTTCCCCAGCCGCAGGCAAAGAAGTCGCCCACTGGCACTTCGACCGACGGTTGCGTTTCGCCATCCCAATAAAATCGCAAGATCGAAAAGCGCCAGTTGCCGGTCGGCGTCATCCAGATCTGTTGAATAGCCCCTGGACCCTGAATTTCAGCCAGCACATAAGTCTGCTTTGGCTCAATATGGATGTACGGTGAGACCTTCCAACCCTGCCCCAGATCGCGAGCCGCATCTTTGGCCAAGCCATCGACTGACATCCCACCTTTGCCTTTTTCCCCAGTAAAATTCTCGGGGCTGATGGAACGGCTTTTGGCTGTGGATAGCAATGGGAGATTGCCAAGGCTCATCTCAAGGCCGTTGAAGCTGGAATGTTGGGCATAAAGCATCAGCCCGGAAAGACAAATGAAAGAGATGGTGAGGATCGCTCGGTTCATAAAATACCCTCCAATTTGATATGAAATCCTTACATGAGAAAAGAGGTGAATTTTTGATGCAGTATCAATTTAATTAAATTTTTTATTAAATCAAGAAATTCTTTTTTTTCAACGAAGAGAGCATAGTTTAAAATGTGTTAGTGAGGGTTTATAAATCAGAATTTTTTACTAGTAATGAATTCACAAATATCATATAGCGCACAAATTTTAATTTCAATTTTATCAAAAAGGGCTAATTCTCCCAGTATTTCAAAATTAATCGATCCTCATATCTAAAATAACTGTAAAAATTCGTTCACGTAGAGTAGCAGAAATTAATATCCTGATTGGCGGGAAGATAAGCCGACAAAAGATTTCTAAGTAAATTTTCATAATTTTGGAAACATTAGCAGGTGTTTTTGAGGAAATAAAATTCTTATTAGCGTTCAATATTGGCGTTGTTTATAACACTTTCATATTTAAGCCTATTGATTTATCAACTTTTGTTGCCCTGAGAAGCTGGTATTTGATCGTTGCAGTTGAATTGAACGGATTGGGATAATTCGGTTCAGGTCAAAGCTGGCGGGAATTTTATCTGATGAGATCGAATTTTGAATCGCACACGATTGGCTCAGAAGCGCTTCGATCTAATGGATGCGACCCTAGATCCGAGAGCCAATGCTTCATCATCAGGATTTCAGTTTCATAACAATATTCATTTGCTTTCTCGTACCAGCCTTCAAAATCTCAGATTTGGGCTTCTCGAAGTGGCTCGATCAGATCACCAAAGGCTCGATAAACATCCAGATAATGAAAGCATCAAATTATTTTCCCTGAAGCTTTCAATTTTGAACACCACAAATATTACGTAATTTATAATTCGAGTGCAATTTTTAGAGCTATGTTGAATTGCCTTATTTTTTCAGAAAATGGCGAGACGATGCTTCTTTTTCCTGCTCGATCCCTATCGCTGATGGTTCTCACCTGTGGCTCGGCGATCTAAAACATTTTTTCGAACAGATCATAATGATCTTTGTTCATCCCCAATTTCTCATAAACCCGCTGAGCGTTGATATTAGTTTTATCCACATAGAGCCTCAGCCCGCGTATCTGCGAGTTTCTGGCAAGTTGCTCAATGTAGTCGAACATTTTTTTAAAGACGCCCTGCTGGCGGTGGGCTGGATCGACATAGACGCTATGAACCCACCACACATCGCCATTGCGCCAGTCGCTCCATTCCTTTAAAATCAACAGACATCCTATGGGTTGCTGATCCACCTTTGCTAAAATATAGAAACCGCGTTCAGGATGGTCAAAGATATAGCGAACACCTTGCACGACTTGATCGGGATTCAGAGAGACGTCCTCGGTTTCTGCGGCCATCGCCACCTGCGCCGTCGCGATCCAGCGGATGTCTCCTGGCTGAGCCCGATCAATTTCAATTAGCGATTTCATTAGTAGCTCCATTGTGTTCCGGTTTATCGTTTGATCGGATAAATGAAATTCTCCCCCATTTTGATTCGCTGAACCGATCCATCTGGCCTCATTTCAAAAATCAATTTTTCGCCATTGCCATTTTCGCCGGTCATGCGAAAAGTATGTTCGGCCACAGGCGTTAGTTCGATCAGGCCAGCCATTGGATCTTCTTCTGGTGGATAGTCGAAACCATACAGCACCAGTCGATGGTTCAGGATCATCACCTCGTATTCCCAATCCGTGGGATCGCTATACCTTCCCAGATAAGCCTGCCAGATGCGCGGTGGTTCGGAGGGCGTTGGTTGCAATTTTGTTGCGCTCTGGATCGCTGGGGCGATGGTATCGTAAATATGATCGGCCAGGAAACTTGGCGAGCCGTCCTCAGCATTGATGAAACCGATGACGCCGATTTTTTCTTCCGGGCAAAATAAAATTTGGCTGCGATAGCCGGCGACCCAACCGGCATGGCCGACAAAAGTTCGATCCTTGCGATGGGAAATGCTGAATCCCAAGCCCCAGCCACGCTGCCAGTTGGGGAGCAGCCAGTGAACTCGGTGCATCTCGCGGAGACTGCTAGCCTTCAAGACTGGATTCGGATTCGCCGCTTCGGTTCGGAATTGCAGCGCGATGAATTTCGCTAAATCCTCGATGGTTGAAGACATGTTCGCCGCAGGAGTTAATCCTTTCGCATCGGTAAAGGGCATTATTTTTCTGGTGCCATCGGATAGCCGTCGGCCATAGCCAGTGGCAAGCCTCGCCCGGAGATTGTCCTCCAAATGAACGCTGGTGCTGCGCATTCCTAATGGGTCGAGAATATGGGTCTTGATGTATGTGGCGTAATCCTGCCCCGAAATCCGAACAATGATCTCACCCAACAAAGCCATGCCAAGGTTGGAATATTTCCATTTCGTCTCTGGCTCATAGATTAATTCCTGCTCTGGTAATTTTTCGATGATCTGTTCCAGCGCCGGGAATTGGTGATCGGTCCAATAGGGAAAAGCGGCTTCGCGCGGTAGGCCAGCGGTATGGGTCATCACCGCTTGGATGGTGATCGCCGGCGAGTCAGAAAATTGGTTGCGGATGGTAAACCAGGGAAGATATTTTTGCAGCGGGTCATCAAGTCGCAATTTGCCCTGATCGCGAAGTTGCATGATGCCTATGCATGTGAATAACTTGGTGATGGAGGCGATCCGGAACACGGTCTGTGGCGTCATGGGGATTCGTTGCTCCAGGTCGGCATAACCAAATCCAGCCGACCAGATCAGATCCTGATCATAAATGATACCGACAGCAATCCCGGGCCAGCCATGATATGCCTGCTGTGCTTCGATCCAGGTGGTCAATAATTGCAAGTGCGAGGCAACAGTCGCTTGATCCGCCAAAGAATTCGTTTGTGCAAAGAGAGAGAATTGGCAGACACATAATGCCAAAACAACGCAAACAACATATTTCATCACCGACTCCCTCGTTTTGTTACGTCCAACCAGCCTCCCGAACGGGGGACTACATTTTCAAAAAAAACATCTCTCGCGATGAAAAGATGAAATGAACGATCAGCTGGGGAAAATGGATGTCGATTTGCCCCTTTTGGTCTTCCAGTTTGAATTTGTTCTATTACACGTGGCAAGGAAAAATTTGTTCTATGAAGAAATGAGAATCAAATGGCGCTGCGCCAAAATTCCCAACAAACAAAAGCAAAAAAAATGAGACAAGCAATTAGTTACGATATGAAAAAAAGCTCTTGACAATAATTAAAAATGTTATATATTAAGTTTTAGTAAATACGGCTAATCATAATGAATAAGGAGGGTCTGCGATGAAGCCATGGTTTAGTCCCTTAGTATTATCTTGCATGCTCGTCTCGCTTGGTTGTAATTTCCTTTTTGCTGACCAAACCGATTCGCTCCAGGTGACGATTATGAATCCGCAGCGGGAGATTGGCACAATTCGATATGTGCAAAGGGATTCGAGCAACTTGATCTTGCGAGTGATGGATAAGGAGGGGAATGCGATCGACCAACTTTCGCCTGATCAGGTTTCGATTGTGAGAGGCAATCAGAAGGCAAAGATCATCAAGGTTACCCCGCTCCAGGCGACAGTGGAGGCAAATCTAAATGTGGTATTGGCTCTGGATAACAGTGCCTCGATGTCTGGGTCGGTGAAAGAGCTGCTTGCCAGCGTTCAATTGTTGCTATCCAGGCTTCGCGGCAAGAGCCGTATCAGCGCCGTGATGTTTGACGAAAACCCGATCGAAAGCGGCCGATTCACTGGCACCATTGATCAGCACCCAGTAAATGTCAGATTCTTTGACTTTTCGAGTGACATCCAGAAGGTGATGGAATTCGTTCAATGGAATTACGGTGCAAAGGGCCTGACTTCCCGGACATTTCTGTATGATATGATCCTCGTTGGATTAAAGCGATTTGATGATCTGCCGAAGAACTTGCTCAGAGTGATGGTGGTGTTCAGTGATGGGCAGGACCTGGGGAGTCGATTCGGGCTGAATCGGGTGATCATGGAAGCCTCGGCAACGGGTATTCCGATTTATTGTGTCGATTATAGCGAATCGCGCGAGCTTAATGAGGTTCTCCGTCGCATTGTGGCTGCTGGTGCAGGAGGCAAAGTGTTTCGCGCTGAGAAGGCTGCTGATCTGATGCCCGTGTTCGATGCCATTTCAAAAGAAATTATCACCGAATTTCAGGTCACCTATCGTTTTCCAGTTGCGCCTTCGGGAAGGATCGCGTTTCAAGGCGATAGCCTTTTGATCGTAGCTCGGCAGATCGTCGATGAATTTCCGATGTTGAACTATGTGTTTTTCGATAGCAATTCGGCTGAAATCGATGGGCGATACCATATGTTCTCCAGTTTCGATGAAGCAAAGGAGTTCGATGATGCCAAGATTCAGCAGCCGCTGGACAAGTATTATCATCTTTTGAATGTGATCGGCCGCCGGGCCCGCATGGATTCAACGGCCAAATTGACGATCACGGGATGCAATATGAATATCGGTGCCGAGCAAAATAATCTAACGCTGTCGCGGCAGCGGGCGGAAGCGGTGCGCCGCTATTTGCAGGAGATCTGGGGAATCGATTCAGCCCGGATCACCATTCGTGCGCAAAATCTGCCGAACAAACGATCCACCCTGACAACCCCTGAAGGCCAGGCGGAAAATCGGCGCGTGGAGATCACCTCAGATCATTTTTCCATTTTGCGCCCCATTCGATCCGAAGTCACAGAATTCGTCTATCAACCGGAGATCGGTGTCTTCACGACTCAGGTCAATGCCCCGGAGGGATTGCAGGGCTGGGAGTTTGAGGCCTATCATGGTCAGGACCCACTGATTAAAATCTTATTTGATCAGCCGCGACCCAACATCAATTGGAACTGGCTCGATCTGCGCGGACAAAAAATTCATGGGATTGATCACATTGAATATGCCATCCGAATTACGGATCAGGACGGAAATACGTTTCATAGCCCAAAGCTCAGGATTCCGGTTGTTCAGAGGACCGAGGCGATGGCTTTTGCACAGGTTCAACAGGATACATTGTATGAGAGATTTAGCCTTGTGCTGTTCGATTTCAATTCAGCCAAGCTGAGCGAGAACAACCAGTACCTGATGCAGCGCGTGGTCGATCGGTTCCAGGAACATCCCAATGCGATGATTCGGATCTTTGGGTATTGCGACGACATTGGCAGTGAAGAATATAATTTAAAGCTATCGACCCAGCGGGCCAAAATGAGCTATGACATTTTAAGGCAATTGAAAATCCCGACCAGCCAACTGAGCTATATTGGTTATGGTGAGGTCAATCCGCTATATAGCAATGCTTCGCCCGAGGGCCGATTTTTAAATCGCACCGTGCAAATTCAAATTAGCTATCCGAAAGCTATGGAGTAATTCAATTGGGTTTGCTGAGGAAGTCGGACAGCGCTGGAGTACTTGAATAGACTTCCGCAACACACGGGGTTCACGATTCCGGACCGCTCACCAATGGGAGGACAGTGAAGCATTGCTTCACTAACTGATGGAATAGACTGCTTCGTTATCGCCCGTCCATGGCCAAATGTTTGCTGTGACGCTGCATTGGATATGAGGCAGCAGTCTGGCATTGGATGGTTGTGGTGTTATTTTTGCTGAGCTATTTATCAATTTGATTCATTCCATGGACAAGCCGCCCTTGTTCCGCAGGGGTGGCTTGTGACTGGTATATATCGAATGGATCAAGTTTTGCAATTGGTTTCCCAGGCCGATGGGCGTTAGTCCCCGCGGAACGATTTATTCCCATAAACTCAAGATTGAATTGATCAATTTAAATCAGAGGGTGTCCCATGAAGAGGCTGAAGCGGTTCTTCGTTGCCTCACTTGGCTTCATGCTGGGAGTTGGTTTAAATTCTGGCGAGGCGAAATCGCAGCCGGGGCGGTTATTCATCAATGAATTCATGGCATCAAACCAATCGACCGTGACGGATGCGAATGATGAATATGATGATTGGATCGAGATCTTCAATGGCGAAAATTTTGATATCGATCTGAGCGGCTATTTTTTAACCGATAATTTTGCGAATGCTCAGAAATGGGCGTTTCCGAGTATCGTCCTGCCTGCGGGGGGGTATCTGTTGGTATGGGCGGATAATCAAACGAACCAATCTGGCTGCCATGCCAGCTTCAAACTGGATAAGGACGGCGAACAGCTTGGCTTATATTGGGGGACGGTGCTGGTTGATTCCATCACATTTGGCCCGCAGCGGACCGATGTGTCGTTTGGCCGGCGATCCGATGGAGAAACTATCTGGGTGTTTTTTGAGCCACCATCCAATGCCCCAACCCCAGGAGCCGCAAATCGCTATTCAAACCCGGTAACCCTGCCGCCTCCAAGGTTTTTTCCCAGCGATGGATTTTATCTGTCTGGTATAACGGTGGAATTGCGCTCCGATGATCCAAACGCAGTGATCTATTATACGCTGGACGGGAAGATCCCCACCCCGGCCAGCGAGAAATATGTTCATCCGATCGATATCTCTGTACCCACCACCATCCGTGCAATGTGCTATAAATCCATTGGGTCTGGCCAATATCAAACGAGCAAAGTCGTGAGCAGTTCCTATCTGGTCGACGTGGCGAACACCTTGCCGCTAATCAATATTATTTGTGATCCAGATGAGCATAATCGGATTTATTCTTGGCCTCAACCCGGTGAGCCTCACGGTGCTATTGCTGGGCAGCTCAAATTGTTCGATGGGAACCATGTTCTGCAGGCCGATCTGCCCATTGAGCTCTCGATGCGAGGAGGGTATTCACTGCTTTCACCAAAAAAATCCTACCAGGTCGATTTTGTCGCTGAAAATCTTCAGTTCGATTTGTTCGATCAGAATTATAGTGCCCCGCGGCCGAACGGTCTGCCGACCTCATTTCACTCGATCAATTTAAGCGGCATGGCCGCGGATTATTCGCTGATCCGTAATTATCTTTCGTTCCAATTGTTGCGCCAGATTGGGGCGGTGAGCCCTCAAGTGGCATTCGTCCGGCTATTTATTAATGGCCAGGATCGGGGCATCTATGTCGCTACCGAACGAATTGATCAATGGCTGGTGAAAAACCGATTGGGCAATGCCCGATACGACATCATCAAAACCGGGATTGAGCATCGATGCAATTTGACCTGGGATAATCAAGATGGCCAATATTTTGAATTGAAGGAAGGGGATTTCAAGGCATTTAATCATTTGATTAACTGGCTGAATGATAATGACCGCAGCTATGCGGAATTGTCCCAACGGCTGGACATCCCCTCATTTCTCTATTATGATTTGATGTGTCGTTTTTCCAACAATAAGGATAGCTATGACATCAATTATTATCTGGTTCGAAACCGCGAGCAACCCGATGCCAAATGGGTCATCCTGATCTGGGATTGTGATGAGAGCTTTGGCTGGGATAGCCACGTGTCTGGCAATTGGTTTCCTCACAATCGGGCATTTGATTTATTGCGGAGCACAGCAGAATATCAACAGCTCTTTTACACTACCTTGGCTGATTTGTTCAACACCCGTTGGTCCCAGGCTGCGGTCGGAGAATGGATTGGTTATTTAGAGCAGGCCTTTCAGACAGATAACCCGGCCGATGAAGCCATCTGGAACGAAAGCTGGGCGTCCTATGCCAGAAATGTGATCCCAAATTTCGAACTGGATCCGAACTATCATCCGCTATCTCGGTACACTCAATTCGACTATATAAAAAAATGGGTCGGTCAGCGGATCAGTTATCAGTTCAGCTTGTGGAGTGAAGGGACTGCACAGTTGACGATTGATCCACCCATAGGAGGCGAAGGAGCGATTCAATTGAACAGTCTAAAGCTTTCAAACTTTCCCTGGACCGGCCGCTATTTTAAAAACCTCACGCTTCAATTGAAAGCGCTGCCTGGCCCAGGCTATGCTTTTGACGGGTGGAGCGATGCGACATTACCTCAACTGCAGACCGTATCCATTGCCCTTCACCAGGACTATCGGCTTCATGCCAAATTTCGAATCAATAATCAATTGGATCGGGTGATCATCAATGAGATCAATTACAACAGCGCCCCAGATTTTGACCCCGAAGATTGGATCGAGCTGTATAATCCAGCGGACCATGCGATCGATTTAAGCGGCTGGCACGTGAAGGATGATAATGACGCCCATGATTTTATCCTGCCCAGCGGGACCGCGATCCCTCAGAAAGGGTATTTGGTGATCTGTCGCGATGCAGCGGCGTTTCGTCGCATGTTTCCTGGCGCGTCTGGGGTTGTTGGCGATTTGGGTTTTAGCTTGGGAAATGATGGGGATCAGGTGCGGCTTTACAACGCCGCTGAAGTTTTATTGGATTCTGTGGCCTTCGATGATCGCGCCCCATGGCTCAAATCAGCCGATGGCGATGGGGCAACACTGGAGTTGATCGATCCGACATTGAATAACACGCTGGCCGAAAACTGGCAGGCCAGCCTGTGGCATGGTACGCCAGGGCAGCGCAATTCATTCTCGCTGGTGATTCACGAGATCAATTATCGCAGTGCGCCCGATTTTGATCCCGATGACTGGATCGAAATCTACAATCCCGCAAACCGAACAGTTGATGTGAGTGGATGCCACCTCCAACATCAGCATCCCAGCCAGGATTTTCTAATTCCATCGGGAACTTCCATTCCTGGTCAGGGATTTATCATTCTTTGTCGTAATCGAAACAAATTTCTATCGCTGTTCCCTGATGCCTCCAATGTCATTGGCGATTTTGGCTTTTCACTTGACGATTCGGGCGACGAAATACGGATCCTTCATCCATCCAATAACCTGATCGATTCGGTTCGATATGCGAATTGCAAACCGTGGCCAATGGAGGCCAATGGCCATGGAGCTACGCTGGAGTTGCTCGATCCAGGACTGGATAACACCGTTGCGGGCCATTGGCAGGCCAGTGCCGGTCATGGCACCCCTGGTCAAGCAACGCGTGCCCTGCCAGTGGTCACACGCATTTCGGTTCGAGCTATAAGTGGCTCGCGGTTGGTCACCAATGATCGCACGGTGCTGGTGGAAATTGCCGCCACGGATTTTGATGGTCACATTGTAGGCTGGCATATCAATGAGAGCGGGATACCTCCATCTTCAGCCGATTTTCGACTCACTTCTCCACCAACCACATATACCATTCAGGGACTTCCCGGCATTGTGAACATTTATGGCTGGGTTTTAGACAACGATAACCAGGTCAGCCGGTTAACTGACACCTCCCATGTTGCCATTCGTTTGCATCTGACGGACCAGCTTTTCAGTGTCGAAGGATGCGTGCACTATGTGATGAATGACCGCCCAGTCCCAGCGGTGCAAATGATGCTGAAATTACAGCAGGGGATCGATTGGGATAGCACCGACGCCAATGGTTATTATCGTTTCGCTGGACTGGATAGCGGCGCTGTCACATTGCAGCCGATCAAGGAAGACGATATTCGCCAGGCAATTTGCGGGGCGGATGTCCTGCAGATTTTGCGCCATCTGGCCGAACCGAGCTCTCTTTCGCCCGAGCAATTTATGACGGCAAATGTGATCCCAGATGAAAACTTGACGCTTGCCGATGCCCGAGCCATGCTCCGCTATTTGGTATTTCGTCGCGACCAAATTGGTCGAACCGGAAGCTGGCGATTTGTTCCCGCAGAAACATCGTTGCTGGTGACCCAAAATCTGACTCGCAGCTTTCATGCATACCTTGCCGGAGATGTCGATCTCAATTGGGGGGCGGATTCGCTCATCTCGCAACTTAATGATAGCCTTATGCTGGGCATTGCCCTGCGAGTCGGCCAGGTCGAAAGCCAGGGCGCTCAATTCATCACTGTTCCAGTGAGCGCTGATATCACTCGCGGTGCGATCCATTCACTGATGTTCAGTCTGCACTACGATTCGACCTGCTTGATCTACCAATGGGCAGAAGTAACTACGGCGAGCAAGAAATTCATCTTTGAGGATAATGCCGATCCGCCAGGCAAACTGCATATCGCCATGGCTGGTTTCGAACCAATCATGTCCAGCGATATGATTTTAACGCTTCATTTCAAAGTGAACAGCGCAAACAGCCGCAATCGCCAGAGCCAGTTGATTTTCACTCGCGCAGTGGTGAACGATCATCCGGTGAAGACCTTTCATGGTGTGGTGATCCTTACGGACACCGGAAGCACCGAAACACCGCTGCCCCAGGCATTCAAACTATTTCAAAATTATCCCAATCCCTTTAACTCTCAGACCCAGATCCGCTATCAATTGGTCAGCCCTGGGCCTGTGCAATTGACGATTTATGATCTGATGGGACGTCGGATTTGCGTGCTGCAAGATGAACGCAATCAGGCGGCTGGTAGCTACCAGGTAGCCTGGGATGGCAGAGATGAACATGGGGCGTCCATGCCTTCAGGCATCTATTTGTATGAGCTTAGATCCGGAAGACAGGTTCAACGGCACAAAATGGTGGTGGTAAAATAGCCTTGCTCGAAGCAACGGAATGATAAGGGGATTGGTTCACCATAAAAATCAAATGGCAGAATGTTCATCCGAACAATGGATCGGATTATCATTCTGCCATTGTGCTGTCCGTGCCCTCTGCAACCAGATTTTAAAAACCGCATCGCGATCCCAGCGAGTCGCGGCAAATTCGAATCAGCTCGTTGGAGCGCAATCGGATGTGCTTATAGACAAAGATCACTGGCCTGAGCTAAAATGCGATGACATTCCCCAGCGAAAGAAGATAATTTCTGCCATCAGTAGACAGGGGAGGCATTCCGCTGCCTATTTTTGCCACTCGGCCAGAGTGGCCTTCACTTCGCTTTTGATCACAGCGTCTTCGGCTACCCCTTCGATGATCTCGGTCTCTGCCAGGATATCCTTCATCATCTGGATAGCGCGTTCCTTTTGATCCTGGGAATAAAGCGCTTCCGCAAGAAACTGGCGAGTATTCAAATTGCGGGGCGCTATCTGGTAACTCTGCTCCAGAATTTCGACCGCTTTTTTCTTCGATGGCCAGCTTAGCACCAATGGGATCTTGGGCGCTTTGAAATAGACTCGCCCCAGCACCCGATAACCGCCCGCTTCATCGAAATTGGGATCCAGTTGGATCACTTTTTCGCAGTGCTCTTTAATCTTGCCGGCCACCCCTTCCCGAGCGGCTTTCATGATGCCGTATTCCTCGCCCCAAACGCCCCAAACAATGGCGGAAAACAGATGAATCCCAACCGATTCTGGAAATTCTTTTAAGCCAGTTTGCCCGAGTTCCTTGCCCAGATCATAGATCTTCTTGCGGGACTCGCTATCGTTCGTGGTATATTTCCCCTTGAAATAATACGCTCGAATCAGCTTCCAGATGGCTTCCTCTTTTTGAGCCCCAGTCGAAGTCTCAATCGCCTTCTTGTAAAGCTCGATCGCTTTATCGATATTGCCAGGATCCGCCAACAGTTTATCCTGATGGAATACCTCGCCGCGCTTCTCGTAATAGCTGTCGGCCTGCTGGAGAAAATCCTGCGCCGCAAGATTCATGACGCAGATTACCAGAATGCTGAATGCCAGTAGACTTAGTTGTTTCATTGCTTTTCCTCCCGTGATTTGTGGTTGTTTTGATTCTGAGGTTCGTTGACTCCCCATAAACGCTGAAAATATTTCGGGGCGATCAGGTGGTGAAACTATAATTTAGGGCAATATAGCAACCAGTATTGATATCTGCAAGAATTTTTTCGGTGCAACTCCTCGAATTTGATGAAGGTCGAAAGCGTCTCCCAGAAAATCGGAAATCGGAGCCCCTCGTCGAATCTTTCTGATATTTCATGGGGTAATGGAGCGCCATTCCGACCCGTGAGGGCCTGGGTGCTGTGTATCGACCCTCAGAACAGGTATTTATTTGTCTTGTATCAAAGGCATTAGCCCTGATACATTTTGTTGAAGGCGAGCTGCGCCTGGACAACAGCGTCTCGGATCAGGTCTTCCGCTTTGGCGGTTTCGCGGTTTTTCAGATGCTGCATTAGCAGGCCAGCGTTCAACGCGTCGGCGGCCTGTTGACAGGCTTCCCAGCTCAAGATGCTTCGGATCACGCGATCGATCCCCTGTTCAGTGGAGTCGTAGGCACGCGTTTGCATGTCGTGTCCCTTCCATCGCGCGTAACCAGCTTCGCGAATCAGGCCAGCAATAGCGATGTTCATGCCATTCACTCGAGTTCCGTGGTCGATATCATATTTTCCTGGCCCGCCAAGGATGATACCATCGTTGTAGCCCTGGCTATTGAGATGCATGTGCACCATCGCCTGATGATCCAGCTCCTCAACCGTATCATAGACGTGATCCAGACCGATCATTTCTGAATGGCCAAACTCTTTATTAACGCCTTTCTTTTGGCGTGGAATGCCGAACTCCTCTTCCAATTTTCGCCAGAAGATCAAGGCACTGGCCACGGTGGGGATCAACATCGCTGGATGGCCTTCATTCGGCTTCGGCTCAAAACCAATGAACAACTGGCCGCCCAGCTTTTGTTCGTATTGACAAAATCGTGCGACGCTTTCCTTTAAATTTTGATACATCCGCTTAATTCCAATCGATGCCAGGTCGTAGCCAAAGGATCCGTTCCATAGGACCAGGCAAGGTGCTTTGGCAGGATCAGAATGCCAGGCTTTCCGCAATGGGCCATAGGCCAGTTCCACGGTCCGCTGCCCAAACTCTTCAGCCGCCTGGCGCTCTTTTGGATCTAGCGATGAAATTCCGCCATAGGCAAAGCGACTGTGCGCTCCAGGGGTGATCATGGCTAAGCAAAGCTTGCTGTCCACCAGCGCATCCGCTACAGCAGCGGCATTGGCCTCGTTCACCTCGGTGTCATAATGAAGCTCAATCCCAAGTTCAATATGCTCCGGCAGCCGAGGGGCAATTTTCTGTGCCACCAATTGGATCATTTTTACGGTGTCAAAATTCTCATGACTCCATTCTGGCCGAATATCGGCCGGGACAAATCCCCCTTTTCCTGGATTAAAAGTCCAACGACAAATGCTGTGCAATGATTTTTCCATTCGTTCCCTCCTGAGGCTTCTGTTTTTCCACATGATCGATAGCAAAACAGCAAATAGCGAATTTCTTCTACTCGTCAACCGAGCTTGCCAAAATGCCATTGTTTTGATGGAAGACATTTTTTCTAAAGCCGGATTTCAATCGCGAAACTCAAAGTTGGTCGTCTCGATAGATCGGTGGATTGAATCGCAGCATGTGATGAACACTCGTTTTCAGAGCAAAACGTGTTCAAAGCAGTTATCGCTTGGATTGGAAGATGAATTCTTAATAAATTTCCTTTATCGAGCCACGGTTTGCTATAAAGCTGGTGAACAATCAAATTGAATTCCAAGCAAATCGGACACAAAATATCATAAAAAAAAATAAAAGTCAATTCTTTTCTTGACATGGACTATGAATTTGATCAACAAATTGGGTGATGCATGTTCCCAGTGGCATTGCCATCAACTTAAAGATTTCTGAGCAGCCAATTTTATGAGCAACGAAATCTGCCCTCTTTGAATTCCATTGTGCAAAGTGGAGTCGAATAATCGAATATGTCTCCAGAAGCAAAAGCAAAGAAGAAACTATAATAATTATCGGCAGTTGAAAAATACAACTGAAGTTGCACGGCGAGTTTATTCGGATGATGATTCCCCTGACAGAAGGCGATACCCAAGGGTTTTGTCGAGCGGTCATTGTAAATTTGATGGGTAGCACGATTAAACGGACGGTTGGAAGGCGACGATGCGACTGACGGGCACAGCAAAAAATATTACCGATGGTTCCCTCAGTGCCGGCTTATTTCTGTTAGCCGGTCCTGCCATGGTGTCCATGCTGGCGATCATGCTTTATGAGTTCATCGACCTATTTTGGATCGGTAAGCTGGGCGCGGAAGCTGTCGCTGCGTTAGGAGCATCGGCGTTTGTGCTCTGGACCATCAAAGCGCTGGCCAATTGTGTGGCTGCTGGACTCAATGCATTGATTGCGCGAAATGCGGGCGCTGAGAACTTTTCTCGTGCTCAGATGTGGGCGTCTCAGGGGTTGGTGCTTACGGTTCTTTTTGCTTTATTCATTGCCTTTTTCACGTTCATTGCTCACTTGCGCCTGTTTGAACTGCTCGGATTAGCCCCTCCCGTGGCCCAAAATGCCCGACAATTTACCTTGATCTTGACGCTATCGTTAGTGTTCATCTATGGGTCGATAACCCTGGACACGATTTTTCGTGCTATGGGCAATACATTTATCCCCATGATCATCATGGTGACTGGCCTGGTGCTCAATGCGGCCTTGGATCCGCTGTTTATTTTTGGTTGGTGGGGATTTCCGAAAATGGGAATGCCTGGCGCTGCGGTGGCCTCGGCGCTGGCTCATATCGGCTCAACGCTGATGTTCGTGATGGCGCTTCCCTTGATCCACATCAAATTGAAATTTCAATTGCACCATTTCATCAGCCATGCGCGCCAGGTGCTCCAAATTGGAATGCCGATCGGTCTGTTAGGGGCTATTTTTTCCGTTATTTACATTGCGCTTTCTCGAAATATCGCCCATTTTGGAACCGTTCCCCTGGCGGCGATTTCCATTGGTCATCGGATCGAAGGCATTCCATTTTTCATTGCTTTTGGCTTTTCAACGGCAGTCGCCACCGTGGTGGGCCAAAATTTAGGGGCTGGCAAGCCAGACCGCGCGGCGCGGGGGGCATTGCTCTCGCTTGCCTACGCTGTCGCGTTTTTGGCGATGATTTCGCTTGGATTCATATTGTATGGCAAAGAGATGATGCGATTGTTTATCAGCGATCCAGCGGTCATTGATGAGGGGTATCGCTATCTCTTTGCCGTCGCCGTGTTTGAAATCTTTCTCGCGTCAGAAGTGATTCTTGAGGGTGCCTTCACTGGCGCCGGAGATACGCACCCGCCGTTCTTGATATCGATCCCACTGACCGCGCTCAGGATCCCCATGGCATATTACTTTTCCATTGGGCTCGGCTACGGCGTGGGCTCCATCTGGTGGACCATCAGCATTACGACGATGCTGAAAGGTGTTATTTTTTTCTTGTGGTTTCAACGGGGTCATTGGAAACATCGCCAGATCGGATGATTCGATGACCGACATGAAAACTTAAAAACGGGCAATCAAAAGCGCCAACGGAAATTTATCGAATCGAAATAGCTTCTTGGCTAGTTTGAGAAGCGGCAGGAGAATAATTCACGAGCTCGCGATACCAAATTGTCGTTGAACTTGATATCGAAGTGAAATTCTTCTTTGGCTCTGGCCAAAAGCATTTCATTTAAGCGACAATCATATCAACTCGACTCGCAGGGGAGTAATGGTTCAATTGACCAGCCATTTTCTGATCAGTGAGCCAGGGGTAATAGCCGCTGGGCTTTCCTACCGATATATTCAATTCTTGCGCAATGGGATTATTCAAGCGCAGGGCAGAAGCCTCTTTATCGATCTCAGGCAAGTCGGATTGAAAATTGTCTGCTTTGCCGACCTGATCGATCACAATTTCTGGGGTGTAGGAGCATCGCTCTCCCCGCATTTGCCAAATTTCGGCATGAGCCTCCCCGATTTTTTTGATCCAAAGAAACGCCATGCTCGGCACCTGCAACCAAATGATCTAGAAAATATTCTGGCAGCCTGCAATACGGTCCACACCAATTTTGTCCGGGGCAATGGTTTTGTCGTGGCAGATTGGAAATTGATTTCTAAACCAATTGGCGCCATTGCCATTGATGGCACAACGTATGTTCCATTGCATGGCTTTTACGATTGTCTGATCCTTGCGCCTTTGCCGCCGAAGGTCACCTCTGTTTGGATTGAAAATAATGGAATTCGAACCGATGGGCCGATTCAGTTGGCAATTTCTGGGCCTCAGATGATCCTCCGAGGGAACAATATCGTTCATCGCATTCCGATTCGGCCTCGCGATCAAGGTCAGACGATCGGCAATGAGATCAACTATGAACCCTATACCGATCGGACTTCATTTACTTGCTTTGGCATCACCTCTCAGGGCGAGCTGATCATTCTTTCCATGTTTGCTGGCGACGCCCAGCAACGACCGGGCTACCACTGCTTTCGGGCGCAGCCGGACGTTGGTATAACGCTCAATGAAATGGCTGAATTGCTCCTGCAATTGGGAGCTACGGATGCGATCGCTGGCGGAGGATCAGGAGATACGCAACAGTACATCAGAGGTCATGGCGTTTGGGTTTCAATGCCGCGCTTTCAGCCGAGGCGGGGCCAGGTGGCAGGATTGCGCGGCCTGGGAGCAATTCTGGTAGTGAAATCCCAATAGCTTAGTACCACCAGTTTCGGTCCGTTCTGCGGTCGCACAATGGACCTGTTTAATGCCCACGCGCATATCGCTGCTCAACATTGGCCAGCTCGTCGTACAGGATAAAATTATCGATCAAGCGTCACTTCAAAGCGATGCACACCTTGGGCCTTGAATTCCGCATCAATGTATTGACTCATTTCGATCGTCGATTGATGATACGGCCAGAGTTGACCATCCAATTTTGCCTGGAGGGCAGTTCGTTGCGCTGGCAATAGGAGATGGAGGCGCACTTCCGACTCCCCTTCCAGAAGAAGCTGAATCCGCCCTTTGTTTGGAGTCCATTCAAACTCGTAGTGAAGCCCAGCATCGGATGCGCCGTAGCCGACACGGATAGAGGCGTTTTGCACATCGGCAATTACCCAGCGCGGCGATAGCTTGATCTTTTTGAATCGAAAGGACTCATCCACGATGCCCACCAATCCTTCCATGAAAGCGTAAAGCATGGCGGAAGAACCCCATCCATCGGTTGGTTGAGCATCGGGGCTGGTGCTGGTCTCCAGAGAAGCGGGTGTGCCATCTGGAAAATACCAGAGGTAAGTTTCGCCTTTCTGATAGATCATTCGAGCATATTTGAGCAGTGTTTCCAGGCCGTATTGTTCGAAGCCGTGTTCGAAAGCGGCGCGGGCCAGCTCGCCACCAACCAGTGGCATGATCCCGCCATTGCAATAGGCCCCGGCGACCAATTTGGGATCGCCAAAGCGGCCATCCGGAAAAGCTGGATCGATGGAGAACCACTCGGCGAAGGCGGCTGTGTGCTGTTTGCGGCGCTGATATTCGCGGAGAATAGCCACGGCCATCTCATGAGTGGGCAACCCACGGTTAATGTCCATGGGATTAGAGAGCGATAATTGCTCAGCTTCATTCACCCCAGGCATGCGAAAGTCATCGAGCGGGACACGATGCGCATAAAATCGGCCGTTCCAGCAGAGGCGATTGGCGCGTTCTCGAATGCCCTGCCCTGTTTGCTGCCAAAAAGCTGCCCGCGCGGCGTCCCCCAGATGGTGATACATCCGTGCCAGTAGCATACATGCCTCATAATAGCCAGAATTGTCGCCATGCATAATGCCCCAATGCGTCCGCTCGGAGATCTGAAAATTGAGCCACGGCTGATGGTCATCCACAAAGTCAAAATCCCAAGTATCGATGGTATAGGCGCGCTTCACCAATCCATGCTTGGCATCCCAGCGCCAGGGATGAGTGAAAATGTAATTCATCGCCCGCTCGGCGTGGGGCAGCATTTCCTTCATCCAAGCGTGATCCCCAGTTGCTTGCCACGCCAAAAAGATCGCTTTGACGAACCGAAATTCCACATCTGCCTCCACCGGGACGCGTACATATTTGGTCCAATTCTCCCGATCCATGGCGCATGACACAAAATCGTAAATCGAGCCATTGGCCTGCTGGGTCATGGCGAAATGGGTGATCGCGCTGGTCATATCTGATTCAAAATAGCGAGCACCACGAAGCATGTCCGAGTGATCCCGCAGCCAGATAGCGTTACAATCCGGGCTCCGGTAACCATGAACCAGAACGTTATCGATCAGGTAGGATACTTGATCCTGTTCTAAAAATCCCTTGATTGTTGGATGAAATTTGTCGAGAAATTCGTTTTCGGTAGTAATACTGGTTTCCATTCACAAGCTCCACAGGTTAAGAGGTTCAATCACGATTCAATATTTAAGTCGTCTATCGAGCTTTGTTCATCGAATGTTAAAATGAATCACACACTGCAAAACAAAATCCAATTCCCAAAGAAAAATCAGGATTCTCCAGCATGCAACCAGAAAAACCTGATGTTCATTCACGTTCATTTGATTCATAAAAAAGATTTTGGAATTGGTCAGCTCAGAAAGAAATGATCAATTGTTGGCACAGTTCAAACAAGAATATATGAAAATAATCGGGCATTGTCAATCTCGGAATTTTGAAGCTGGTAAAACATAACTAAAATTTTCTCTCGAATTGAGGTGGTGGCTCAGCTTGTAAAGAGAAAAATTGATAGAGCATTTTGAATTGTATAAAAAAATTCTCTTGCATTATTTGAAATTAAGCATATATTGCAAGGTTAATCGCTCTGCAAACCCAATACATTGGCAATTGAATCAAAATGAACCGCTAACTTGGGTTGAAGCACCATGAAAATCCATATAACAATATTATTGATTGGGGGAATTGTCATCTTCACATATGCTCAAGAGTGGGATTGGACGGTTCCTTCGCAAAAATGCATGCCGATAGAAATTGTCGGGATAGCCATGCTGGATAGCCTCTACGGATGGGTAGTTGGGAACGATCAATCCAGCGGGCGAATTTTCTTCACGCATGATGGGTGGGCAACTTGGACGGAATATCAAGGCAGCCCGGCGTCGAAGGCTCGATATTATGACATAGCGTTTGCCGATCGGCTCCATGGTTGGATTGTCGGCGAAAATGGTTTGATCATGCATACCCAGGATGGAGGTGGCAGCTGGACCATTCAGGCAGCAAATCTGACTGCGAATTGTTTAAGAAAACTGGCGGTGATCGATTCAAAAAATGCCTTCGCCTGTGGACACAAGGGCACGATTCTCTATACGAACGACGGTCAGAACTGGAAGCAAGCGACGATCCTTTCGTGGTTTCCAAATGATTTGCTTGGTATCGCCATGTTCGACGCGCAGCATGGCATTGCAGTAGGGCGGTACGGCACCATCTTCTACACCAAAAATGGAAGCCAATGGCTTCCGCCATTTTTGCCACCAATGGTTGATTACAATGCCGTGGCGATGGTCAATGCAAGCCAAGCCTGGTTGGTCGGAAGTTATACCATAGATCTTGGCATCAAATGGACCTTCGCTAAAACTGAAGATGGCGGCAATAGCTGGCAGCTCAAGTCGCCGTCGGATCAGTGTTGCCATGCGCTTTCAGCAATCACTTTTATAAATGGCTTTACAGGGATTGTTGCCGGTGCTCACGGTTCTGTATGGATGACCCATGATAATGAGCACTGGAAACTTCTCGAAAAACAATTCGGCCATGATGGTTTGGCAATTGCAGTGGTCGGCAACAAAATTTGGATCGCTGGTCGCGGTGGTTCCATCGCTTATTCGCCTGATCTCGGATTGACCTGGTCGATCTTGCCGTCGATGACCTCCAATTTCTTATATAAGATTCGCGCGATAAATGAAAATCGAATCGTTGCTATTGGTTATGCGAGCACTCTGGAGTATAGCGACAATGGAGGCATCGACTGGAAGACGACTGCCGTGATTGCCGAAAACGAGTCTGCCATCCAGCTTTGGGGCATCGATTTTGCCAATGAGCAGCTGGGGTGGGTGGCTGGTACGGATGGCTTTATTGCCAGGACCATGGATGGTTGCAAGACCTGGCAACGCCAGGGCGCTGGGCTGACCAAAAGATGGTTGCGAGATGCGTGGGCCTTTGATGAGAATGACGTTTGGATTGTAGGTGAGATGGGAATAATTCTGCACACGACCGATGGGGGAACTACCTGGCGCCAGAACACCAGAAATATAACAACCAAGGATCTATTAGACATCGAGGGATGGAATCACAATCAAATCGTTGCAGTGGGTGATCAAAGCACATTTATTTATAGCGCAGATGCTGGCCAACATTGGCAGCTTGCTTCGCACGATCTTGCCAAAAAGGTCAAAATCAACTCGGTCTATTTGATCGATGAAACCCATGCTTGGGCAGTGGGCGAAGCTGGGACCGTAATGTTTTCCTCGGATGGCGGAGCGACTTGGACGCAACAGCCATTTCCCTTTGGTTCGAGGCTGGAAGGTGTGCATTTCATGGATGCGACCACTGGCTATATCGTCGGAGAAGGCGGACAAATCTTTGAGACCAAGGATGGCGGTCAAAGCTGGCATATTGTGGCCCAAGGATTTACCAATCGAGATTTGAAATCCATTGAAATTACCAGCGATGGCAAAATTTTGATCTGCGGCTATTATGGCGTGATTGTCAGATATGGGCCCGGTCCAATTCTACGATCTTCCGACGATGAAAATAGTGTTCCACTGAATTATGTTTTTCACCCGAATTATCCCAATCCGTTCAATGATCACACTATTTTGCGCTACCAACTCCCGGTGCAAACTCATGTATCGCTCGCGGTCTATAATCTGATAGGACAATTGATCGAGACGCTGATCGACAAGGAGCAAATGGCTGGCAGCTATGTCATCGACTGGGTGGCTTCGGGTCAAGCGAGTGGCATTTACTTTTTCAAGCTGAGTGCGCCGGCGTTCAATGCAGTACAAAAAGGACTGCTTCTCAAATGACCCTGAGTCGGATCGCTGGTTGGTTAAGCACCGTTTGCCAGCTAAGACATCCTCTTCACACTGTGAAGCAGAGGGATAAAATCGATTAACCATGCGAGCTGTTATTGTCTGAACCATTCAGCCGCAGGACATGGATTAAACGAAAAAACAAGAATGGAAAAATAGTTCTTGACTGGAACCAAATTTATTCATATATTTTGTCGACTGAATCATTGGAGTTGATAGGAAATATTTTCGAATGTCTGTGAACGTTGTTGGTTTCTCGAATCGAGGGGAAACGAGGGACGTTGGCAGCGCTCATATTGGCTATTTGGTTATTGTGACTGAATAGAGAAAATCACGAAAATATTCACTTGTCATTATGGCCCAACGAATTTGGTTGGGCTTTTTTTTCGGCAGGCAGCGCCATTGCATTACCTCAGATTCGCTCGACCCGCCAAATTATTAATTGGAACCGCCTGGCTCATCCCTAAAATTAAAAAACAAATCGTTTTTGGGAAGGAAGGCAAACGGTTAATCAAATTACAAGGAGTAAGTAACATGAACATCTATGTTGGAAATCTATCGCCAGAAGTCACCGAAGACGATTTGCGAGCGGCTTTTGCATCATTTGGTCAGATCACCTCGATTAAAGTGATCAAGGACAAATTCACTGGGGAGCCAAGAGGATTCGGATTCGTTGAAATGCCAGGGAAGCAGCAGGCCAAATCTGCTATGGATAGCTTGAATGGCACGGAATTGAAAGGCAAAAAGATCATTGTCAACGAAGCCCGAGAGCGCACTGATCGACGCCAAAGCGGCGGCGGGCGACGAGGCGGAAGCTGGCAAAATCGCTATTAATTTCCAGAAAAGCAATAATCAATAACTACTCATTAAAAGGAATACGAATGAAGACAGCACAGAATGGTGATACAGTAAGAGTCCATTACACTGGGACGTTAAAGGATGGAACGATTTTCGATTCATCAGAAGGAAGAGACCCACTGGAGTTTACAATTGGAGACGGCTATCTGATGCCGGCCTTTGAACAAGGTGTCATTGGATTGGCCGAAGGGGAGACGAAGACCATCTCGGTAGCAGCCGAAGATGCCTTTGGTCCGCGCCGCGAAAAATTGATCGGCAAAATCCCCAGGAATCAATTGCCCGAAGACCTCGTTCCAGAAATTGGAATGCAGCTTCAAATGATGGCTCCCGACGAGCAACCGCTGATCATCCGCATCATCGATGTATCCGATGAGGATGTCACCGTGGATGCCAATCATGAATTAGCCGGGGAAGACCTGGAGTTTCATGTGGAGCTGGTGAAGATCCTTTAAACCCATTCGCCCTGCGCACCGGGCGGCAGTCTACATCTGATGGCCGCCCGGTGATTAAGGACCAATTATTTCAACTTGAAATGTATCGGGATGCTGATCCAAACAGCCACTGGGACATCGCGTTGCCTGGCAGGGATCCAGCGGACCGATTTGATGGCGGCGACGGCCGCTTCATTGCAGCCGCTGTTGTCGAGGGGAATAACTATTCGAGTATCGACAACCTCCCCAGTCTCGCTTATTTTCGCCCAGACGACTACCATCCCTTCAATCCCTGCGCGTCGCGCCAGCTCGGGATAAATCATATTTTTTTGAATCGCCGCAAAACCACCAAGTGGCTGAGGAGGTTCATCGTAGGCGACGAATGGGAATGAAAACGGATCATCTTCCGCTTGTGGTTCAGGAGGAGCTGGCATCTCATCGAAGCGTAGCTCGGATTCGCCGATGGTTATATCATCGGGGATCTCATCGCTATCACTTTCAATTGGAACTGCTGGCCGAACGGGTGGAGGCAAAAGCTTCTCCTGAACGGTCTGCGGTATCTCTATGGTATTGATCGCCTCTATCCTCAAAGCCAGTGGCTCTGGTCTGGACTCAAAGCGCTTGAATGCTTGAAGTATCACGATACAGATCAGCAACGCCACTACCATCGCCGCTTGGATGGCCCGATGATAACGATCTTTCACATTCACCCCAATATGTCTCTGCTGTTTCATGTTTGATCCTCCTTCGGTTGGTACATTTCTCTGCCTCCATAATACCGGGTTGATCTGAAAGTTTCACTTTTTTATGAAGCGCAGAGGATCTAGTCATGACAGCAAATGCTTAGGGCTTATTTCATCATTGGCCTCCCTAAAGCGGATCATCCACATTTTCTCTGCTTTCGTGAGTTAGACGTGGGTTTGCGGTTTAAAAATAATACAGATATTTAAGCTTGAATACCCCATCTCGATCCTGAACACGAAGTCGATTGGAAACCAAACGACCGAGCTCATCGAATTGTTGTTCGCGGAGCCGGGTTTCATTGATGGCGAAATAGATCCAGCTCTTGGGAGAAAAATTGTACGAGAACAGGAACCCGAAAATTGTCTGGACCGTTCGATCCGCTGAGCGCACAAAAAGATCATCGAGATAAACTCGAAGGCTTAAATTGTTCATTGGGGTAATGGCAACATACGGTCGGGCGTTGAAAAAGACGTCCTGGGTCTGCCCATTTGGTTTTCCTTCAACAAATACACTAGCTGATGTTCCAATTTCCAGGGTACTCCGTGCTTGCCATTCCAGTTCACTTCTGAGCTGCCAGAAATAAGCCAAAAACCCTCGCGCGAAGTTATACGTGCGATAATAGCCTCCCCAAATATTGCCATGCCATTTCGGATGTGTATGAAACCACGTACTGAAGTTCAACTCTTTGGTCGTGTAGCGAACGCCGGCATCTTTTGCATCGGCGAAATCGAAATTGATTTCGAATCCCCAATTGTTGCGGAACTGCATGTTATAGCCAACCAGGCCGCCGTAATCGGTGAAGGCATCGATTCGCTCATAGTTGATCAGACCACCAGTATAAACCAAAATTTGACGAATATAACCATCTTTAAAATACCAGCGAGGTCCAGCCAATCCAACGAATTCCCCAGTCCCTTTCCATGGCACAAATCCCACCTGCTCGATATCGAAATTTTTTCCAACATAGCGGCCCCGGGCCAGCACCATATATCTTTCACCGAACAACGTAAAACCGGCCGAGCCAGCGAAATCGCCATTCCCATTCATATATGAACGCGCAAATTGATACGAAAGCTGCCAGTCCGACATCCGCAGCGCACCATCGATATCCAGCACACCATTGTCCTGATTATTGGCATGTTTAGCGACAGCCATGAACCCGATTGATGAATTTCCTAACATTTGTTTTTTCAGACGGACCGAACTGAAATAGGCGCGCTGTTCGGTATATTTTTGATCATTTATCTGATAATCGGCTTCCCCGGTCATTGCCACAAAGCCGCCATATTCCCAACTATTCACTCGACCAAACGCTTTGGTGCCAAAGAGCAATGGCACCTCTGAGCCATCGGGAAGTTTCTTGCCGATGCGCCGGGAATAGAACAGTTCCAATGGACGATAAAACCCGCTCTGGCGCTCTCGCCCAGAGGCCATGAAAATCTCATTGCCTTCTGTGAAGAATGGGCGCCGTTCAGAAAAATAGCTTTCGTATCGGGAGATGTTGAACTCATAAGGATCGGCCTCGATCTGGGCAAAATCGGGATTGACTGTGAGCTGGTACGTCAATTTTGGGGAAGGATTATAAAAAATATCGACCCCAGCGGATGGCTCGGCTTTATATTTGCGGTCGTACAGATAGGAAAATTTGGAGATGGCGACTGGATAAATCTCCAGGTTTAGTCCTTTGATGGTCGGCCGAAAATTTTCGAACACCAAGCGACCAAATTTAGAGACGCGCTGACCTTCATTTTCTTCATAGCGACACCAATAAATATCCTCGGTTCGGGCTGGGATCCAGCGATCAAAATCGAGGCCCCATTCGGTCAATTTCTCATCATATTGGATGGATTTAAACGGAATTTCCATCTCGACTACATATCCCCATGGATAAATTTTCGCTGAGGAGAACCAGATGCCATCCCAAGAGTAATCGCGGTTTCGGGCATCATCTAATAGGAGGCAATCCGCACGAACGCCAGAGGCAGTAACAGCAAATTTATAGGCGGTGCGCTTATTGCCAAACGTATCCAGCATGAGCGAAACAACGTCCCCGCCCATTTCATCTAACATTCCCCTCTGATTCTGAATATTGGCTTGCTCATCATAGCAGATCATCAGACAAAAGATCGCCTCGCCATTGGTTAGCAATTTTGCAACGGTGGCACGAGATGGCGCGACGTTGTGGTAAGGCTGATGCTGGATAAAGTCGCAGACCGAATCCGCCAAGCTCCAGGCCGCATCCACCTGGCCGTCGATGCGGATCGGCTCATTAGTTCGCCGAAGCACCATCATTTTATCATGATTGTTGGCCCAAACTTCATCAGAAAACAACAGCAACACAAGCATCAGATTCAAAAATCTCATAACGGTTTCTCCTCTCGTTAAGATAAAATGGTAGCGAATGTTCATTTAGGTCAGCTTACCTTACGAAGAAAAAAATGACAGGTTTCGATAATTTTAGCGTCCCTCAATAGCAAATTTTTCCAGAGACAAACCTGTTACCCACAATTATCCGTGAATTTTAACCCAAATTTCACCCAGGGCCGTGAAATCAATCATCCAAAATGGTCGCTATGTGATTCCTGAAGGAAAAGGCCAAATTATTGTTAGCGGGTAGCAGTCGAAGCAATTTAGCGCTTGACATTGATGCCCAAATAAGTTATCTTTGAAACATGAAAGTGGAAAGAATAAATGTTTTGATTCAGCCATTTCAGCTCGGGCGACCATTGGTATGATGCCGGCAATGTTAGATCAATTGGGGTTGATCCGTTGGAATGATTCAGATTACCGAAAATATCAGCATCGATGAGAGCGAAATCCAGGAGGAATTTATCCGTTCCTCTGGGCCAGGAGGGCAGAATGTCAACAAAGTCGCTACGGCCGTTCAACTCCGCTTCGATGTGCGACATTCGCCTTCTCTGCCAGATGAGGTCAGGGAAAGACTGAGCAAGTTGGCTGGGAACAGATTGACAGCGGACGGCGAGCTTATCATCACTGCGCGCCGATTTCGTACTCAGAACAAAAATCGCGAAGATGCCTTGAATCGATTGATCGAGCTAATTCGCAAAGCAGCTCAACAACCAAAAGTCCGGCGACGCAGAAAAGTCTCCCTGATTTCGAAGTACCGAAGATTGGAAGAGAAGCGGAAAATAAGTGAAAAAAAACAGCAGCGGAGGGTGAAGCTTAACGACCTGTTGGGATGAATAAATTTTTAATCAATGGATAATCGCCTCAGGCTGACAATTCAATTCTTGATTCAGAAAAAACCCAGGGAATAGCTCAGAATTCGCGCTATTCTCTGGGTGTGTGGATGAATGACCTTTATTGAGGATTGCTGGTTACCCCAATTGCCCAATCACCTTTGCCACAGTGGCCCCAATTTCAGCCGGGCTCTCGCACACATGAACTCCGGCCGATCGCAAAGCCTCCATTTTTTCTGCTGCCGTTCCTTTGCCGCCAGCAATAATTGCACCCGCATGTCCCATTCGTCTTCCCGGAGGAGCAGTCCGACCAGCAATGAAACTCACCACGGGTTTGGACATATTTTCCTTAACGAATTTGGCAGCTTCTTCCTCGGCTGTGCCGCCGATCTCGCCGATCATAACCACGGCTTTGGTTTCGGGGTCTTGCTCGAACATTGCCAGCGCATCCACAAATGTGGTGCCGATCACCGGGTCGCCGCCGATCCCAATGCAGGTGCTTTGACCAATGCCCCTGATGGTCAATTGATGCACTGCCTCGTAGGTCAACGTGCCAGAGCGGGAGACAACCCCAATAGATCCTTCTTTATGGATAAATCCTGGCATGATGCCCACTTTCGCTTTGCCAGGGGAAATAACTCCGGGGCAATTAGGCCCCACCAATCGAACAGAATGCTTTTTTAAGAAATCGAACACTTTTACCATATCCAGCGTGGGGATACCTTCTGAAATACAAACAATCAGGCCGATTCCAGAACAGGCGGCTTCGATAATGGCATCGGCGGCAAAGGCTGGGGGAACAAAGATCACTGCGGTATTCGCGCCTTCCTTGGCAACTGCTTCAGCAACCGTGTTGTAGACAGGAATTTTGTCATCGAATTTCTGGCCGCCTTTCCCCGGGGTGACGCCCGCCACCACTTTCGTGCCATACTCAATCATCTGGCGCGTATGGAACGTCCCTTCGCCACCAGTAATCCCCTGAACGACCAGTCGGGTGTTTTTATCGACTAAGATACTCAACTTTTTTCCTCCATAAGTTTATTGACTGCGGGTGATTCGCTCCTAACCGAGTTTTCCAGCGGATTCGCAATCCGCGATAATCAGCGTCAACCGCGTTTCATTCATATCTTTTAACTGCATTACAATTCAGCCGAAATTGAAATTTTGATTTGGCAATTCGCGTGATCGGGATTAAATTTTTTGAATGATTCATTGGCGTCATCGGTCAGCCGCCTTCCGCGTAAGCGAAGTTGAGGAACCTTGGCAGTTAACAGCGAAAAGCGCACTAATTGGCTAACGCTTCAACGACGCGATGTGCCGCTTCTTGAAATGAATTTGCCACGAGAAATTTGAGTCCCGATAGCTTCAGTATCTGAGCCGCTTCCTCAGCGTTTGTGCCAGCCAATCGAACGATCATCGGCACGTTCACACTGACTTTTCTGGCAGCTTCCACCACTCCAGTCGCCACTCGATCGCATCGGACGATGCCACCAAAGATGTTGATCAAAACAGCCTTGACATTGGGATCGCTCAGAATAATCTTGAAGCCATTTTCAACAGTTTCAGCGCTGGCACCGCCACCGACATCGAGAAAATTGGCTGGATTGCCGCCCGCCAATTTAATCAAATCCATGGTTGCCATGGCCAACCCAGCTCCATTGACCATGCAACCGACGTTCCCATCAAGTTTGATGTAGTTCAAATCGTATTTCGAAGCCTCCACCTCTAATGGCTCCTCTTCATCAAAATCGCGCAATTCGACAATGTCTTTGTGCCGAAATAGCGCATTATCGTCGATATTGATTTTGGCGTCCAGCGCCAGAACCCGGCCATCTTTGGTGACCACCAGCGGATTAATTTCCGCCAGTGAGGCATCCACGGCCACATACGCATGATAAAGCGCTGTGAGAAATTGAACCGCATTTTTAAACTGATCGCCAGCCAATCCCAGACCAAAGGCCAGTTTTCGCGCCTGGAACGGCATAAAGCCCACCCCCGGATCGATCCATTCTTTCAGAATTTTTTCGGGCGTTTCCGCAGCCACCTTTTCGATCTCCACGCCGCCCTCGGTGCTGGCCATAAATACCAATTGGGATTTCGCACGATCCAACACAATTCCTGCATACAGCTCTCGTTCAATAGCCAATCCCTGCTCCACCAGGACGCGCTTGACAATTTTTCCCTCTGGCCCAGTCTGATGCGTCACCAATTTCATACCGATCATTTTGCTGGCAATTTGTTCTGCTTCTTGGGGATTTTTGGCCAGCTTTACACCACCACCTTTGCCGCGGCCACCAGCATGAATCTGCGCCTTGACGACAACGGTTCCCCCGCCCAGTTCTTCGGCAATTTTGCGAGCCTCCGCAGCCGTGAAGGCAACCCGACCCTCCGGCACCGGGACATTAAATTTCCGCAAGATGTCCTTCGCTTGATACTCGTGTATCTTCATTCGTCCTCCTGAGAATTATTTTGATTCAATAACGAATTGTCCTTTGATGAACCCTCATGACGCGAATGAAATAAAACTCTCTCCCTTCGAACCTCTCATAGCATAAAATGAAAGGTCACAGAGGCAAACTCATTCGCGATTCTTGCTGTGACGATTCAATTCTGTGGCAACCTATTTTAGATTTTTACATCTGTTTTTTAAATTTTGGCAATGCTGATATTGCCATCAGTCTTTGACGATGCGAGTCCCAGTTAGACCCTCAATGGCATCGCTCATTCGCTCGGTGGAAGTGATGATACAGACCTCACCACCGCTCTCGATGAAATTAATGGCCGCTTGGATCTTGGGCCCCATGCTTCCCGCGGGAAATTGTCCGTCCTCGAGGTGCTTTTTCGCTTCTGAGACGGTCAATTTATCCAGATCAATTTGGTTGTATTGCCGGTAATTCAGAGCCACCTTATCTACAGCAGTAAGAATATAGAGCTCCTGCGCCCCAATATCCCGCGCCAAAATGGCGGCACTCAGGTCTTTATCCACCACACCGTCAACACCTTCAAACGTGCCGTCCTCTTCCACATAGACTGGGGCGCCGCCCCCACCAACAGTGATAACCACGACGCCCGCATCAACCAGGAGCCGGATGACATTCTTTTCCACGATCTCCAGGGGAATGGGCGAAGGGACCACGCGGCGCCACCCCCTTCCCGTGTCGTATTTGATCACCCAATTGCGGCTCAGCTCCAGTTGCTTCACTTCATGTTCGTGGTAGAACGGCCCGACAAATTTGGTGGGATTGAGAATGGAAGGGTCGTTTTTGTCCACAATCACCTGAGCCACCACACAAGCCACCTCGCGCTTGATGCCCCGAAGATGCAATTTATTTTGCAACGACTGAGCGATCATGTAGCCCATGCCTCCTTCCAGATCGGCCACCAGCACACCCAGCGGCACTGGCGGCACTTTATGGCGCGACTCTTCCACCCGGATCAGCGCATTGCCCACCTGCGGGCCATTGCCATGGGTGATGGCCACCAGATAGCCCCGCTGAATCAGATCGGCCACTCCCACCAGGCTCCGGCGAGTATTGGCAAATTGTTGGTAAATATTCCCCTCTTCAAATTCCCGGGTAATGGCATTCCCACCCAAAGCGACCACCGCTTTACGGACTGATCTGCTCATAAATTTGCTTCCTAATAAGTTTCATGGCAAAAAACAAAAAATTTTATCCGCTAATTCCGCCAAAGACCCATCCTACGCACACGGATCATTGGTCACACAAACTCGCTTTCCAAGATTGCCGGTTTCGATTTTTGGTCCGGCCTTACCAAATTGGGGCATATTTGTGGCGACGGCACAGCATCGGAATTGGCGAAATGGATCTCCTTCGCAAAATTAGCGGTGTGGATAGTCATTACTGACCTAATCCAAACTGTATCTTTGAAAAAAAGAATTCCCGAGGCCACAAAATGACCTCGGGATAATCGACTTATTTAAACCGAGCCAATACATCCTCCAGATTCGGCTTGCCAATCTCTTGCAATTCATAGATCACGCGGACCGCTGGCTTCTTGATCTTGATAATTTTTCGCAGATCGATCGGCGTACCGATGATGACCACATCGCACTCGACCTTATTGATGGTTTTTTCCAGATCGGCGATCTGTTCCTCACCATATCCCATAGCTGGCAACAGCGCGCCAATGTCGGGATATTTTTCGAAGGTCTCGGCTATTCGACCTACGATCCAAGGCCGAGGATCGACGATCTCCGCCGCCCCAAATTTCTCGGCCGCAACAATACCAGCTCCGAAACCCATCTCACCATGGGTCAACGTCGGGCCATCTTCCACCACCAGTGCTCGCTTACCGCGAATGAGTTCTGGCTGCTCCACGATTAATGGGGACGCCGCATCGATGATGATGGCATTGGGATTCACTTCTCGGACGCTCTGGCGCACATATTCGATATCGTCATATTCCGCAGTATCAATTTTATTAATGATGACCACATCGGCCATGCGGAGATTGGTCTCACCAGGATGATAGGTCAATTCGTGACCGGCACGATGCGGATCTGCCACCACGATATGAAGATCTGGCTGGTAAAATGGCGTATCGTTATTGCCGCCGTCCCAGAGAATGATATCGGCTTCCTGTTCGGCCTGGCGCAGGATCGCTTCATAATCCACACCGGCATACACAATCGTGCCGCGGTTCAAATGCGGTTCGTATTCCTCGCGTTCTTCGATGGTGCACTTATGTTTATTCAAATCCTCGTAGCTGGCGAAACGCTGCACTTTTTGCGCGGCCAAATCGCCGTACGGCATGGGGTGTCGCACCGCCACTAATTTTTTACCATAAGACTTCAGAATATCGCTCACCCGTCTGGTCGTCTGGCTTTTCCCACAGCCAGTCCGGACCGCGCAGATGGCAATGACTGGTTTATGGCTTTTGAGGCTGGTCGTCCGGGTCCCCAAAAGCCAGAAATCCGCGCCCGCTGCTGTGGCGATCGACGCTTTGTGCATCACATATTCGTGCGGCACATCGCTATAGGCAAAAACCACACGATCGACCTGATGCTGCTTGATGAGTTCTGGGAGTTGTTCTTCCGCATAGATCGGAATCCCGTTCGGATACAATTTTCCCGCCAATTCCGCTGGATAGGTTCGTCCCTCAATATCAGGGATCTGAGTGGCAGTAAATGCCACCACTTCATACGCTTCGTTATCGCGAAATCGCAAATTGAAATTATGAAAATCACGTCCGGCAGCCCCCATAATAATCACTTTTTCTCGACTCATAATACCTCCTGGATATGTTCGATAGATGATTTGTTGTTGATGATAAAATAGCTGAAATGCCAGCTATCTGAGCAATTTGGCTTGAAATGAAATTGCCTCTCATCATTAACTATCGAACATGCGGTGCCAGACGTCTTCTAATGATCGAAATACTGGAATTTGATAATTGATGTCAATCATAAGTTTGCAATTCAGTGAAATAGGAAATAAGATGATTCATCAGATTGGCTCTATCTTTCATATGAAACAATTCATTTCGGACCTTGCTGCTATTGGGCAGGCCTTTCAGATACCAGCCAAGATGTTTTCGAATTTCTTGGAGAGCCATTCGCTCCCCTTTTATGGTGATGAGATCTTCAATATGGCGTTGGATCACCTCGAGCCGTTGACCCAAACTGGGGGGCCCTAATTTCTGACCAGTTTCTAGATAATAATTGGCTTGCTGGAAGATCCAGGGATTGCCCAGGCTGGCGCGGCCAATCATGACCAAATCGCAGCCAGTTTCAGCGATCATTCGCTGGGCATCTTCGGCTGATCGGACATCCCCACTGCCAATAATCGGCACGAACACCTGCTGCTTGATGGCGGCAATGGTTTCCCAGTCCGCACGTCCCGAGTACCCCTGGGTTTGGGTCCGAGGATGAACGGTGATCGCAGCCACGCCGCATTGCTCCAACCGCTTGGCTACCGGCAAGGCATTGCTGGTCTGGCTATCCCACCCTTTGCGGATCTTGGCAAAAACAGGACGAGAAGTATGTTCCACCACCGCACGGGCGATCTTCTCAAGGCGATCGATATCTTTCAGCAACGCTGCCCCAGCTCCGCGCTTGACCACCTTGCGCACCGGGCACCCAAAATTCAGATCGATGGCATCAGGCTGATACGGCTCGACAACGCCTAAGGCCCTGACAAAAGCATCTGGATCCGATCCGAAAAGCTGGAACCCGATCGGCCGCTCTGATTCTCGAAAAAAAACATACTCGAGCGTTCGGCTCCTATTCCGAAGCAGTCCGTCAGCGCTGATCATTTCGGTGAACACCATGGCAGCGCCAAACCCTCGACAGATCATGCGAAAAGACGAATCGGATATCCCTGCCAGTGGCGCTAAAACCACTCGTCCTGATAAATTGATATCGCTAAAAATCATAAGGCAAAAGATAAGAATTTGGGGATTAATTTGCAAGTGCTTTTTCAAGAAAACTGAGCCTATACAAAAAATAAACCAAAGAAAAGGCTCGCTTTAGATCCGGCTCTTAAAATGGGGAGTTTTAAGAACGCATTATTTCATGAAGCTGTTTGCCTTTTGCGGAGAGATAAATGGCTATACAAAAGGTGTGTGCGATCGTAGATAAACCGGAGCCCTTGAAAGGGACTCATCATCCTTGCCCGAAATGCGTCCCAAAATATGCTTGACTTTTAAGCCAGTTATATTTATATTAGCCGGCTAAAAATTCATCTTACGTCCATTTTTATGGTAGCAGTATGAAGCGTTTCATCGCATCGATGGTTCTGGTGTTAATTCTTGGAATCTCATTGCACCTTTCTGCTCAACAGAAAATCCGCGACGAACAGAATTTCCTCAGCAATCGCGTGATGAAGGGCGCGGGCTCGCAGACGCTCCAGGAGTACTATCAGAGCGTCTATTCGCAGCAACAGCGACAGGCGCAGCCCGGCCTGATGCCATCGTTTGATATCGATAAGACCAAATTGCTGGAAAAGCTCAAGGAGATCATTCCCCTGGAAGGGGCAATTGATCCGGAAACCTACATCGTTGGCCCAGGCGATCTGCTGGAGATCAATGTGTGGAGCGCTGTGCCATTTGTCAATACCGCGCTGGTCACTCCCGAAGGTGAAATCATCATCCCGACAGTGGGCGTCATTGAAGTTGCTGGCAAGACTTTGGCCGAAGTGAAAACGCTGGTCAGCAGCGCCGTAAGAAAGGTATACATCAAAGGTGACATCACCACGTCGCTCCTATCGCCAAGAATTTTTTCTGTGACCATCAGCGGCGTGGTCAATAATCCTGGCAACTATTACGCCGCAGCGGTCCAGCGCGCCGACCAGGTGATCTATCAGGCGAATCTGCAATCCCCGGTTGTGGCTTCGAAATTGTCGTTATTGGAGGAACAGAAGAAAAACTTGGCCGAGCGGGATGATGTGCTCAAATATTATCGCAATGATGAGCAGGATCAGTCGGCGCTGAATTTCTCGCTGCGCAATATTAAGCTTATTCGTAAAACTGGTGATACTCTGGCGGTCGATCTGGTTCGCTACTATGCCACCGGAAACACCCGCTTCGATCCGCTGCTATTGGATGGGGATCGGATCATCGTCCCCAATCTCAATTTGGAAGGAAATTCCCTGACCATCACTGGCGCGGTCCGGCTGCAGGGCACGTACGAATATTTTCCTGGGGATTCGCTGTCCAGCATCTTCGAAATTGCCCAGGGGCCAACCGGCCATGCCGATCTTGCCCTGGTCGACCTGTATCGCACCGATCCCAAAACCGGGCAGGTCTCCCATCAAGTGATCGATTACACCAAAATCCAGCGCCGGGAAATTCCCGATCTTCCCTTGCAGCCGATGGATCGCATCGTGGTGCGGGAGCGATATCCCCGGGAATTCCCCCATAGCGTCCGTGTCCGGGGCGAAGTCATTCGGCCTGGCCTCTATCCCATCACCCGAAATGGGACCCGACTGACCGAAATCATCAAATTGTGTGGCGGTTTCACCCCGTATGCCTCGCTGGCCAATGCCAGAATCATCCGTTTCGACGAACCGCTGGATAAATTGGAATTGAACCCAGACTATCAGCGCCTGTTCGACATGCGGCTCAGTGACATGAACGCCACAGACCGAGAATATTTTAACTTCGAAGCCCTCCTGAAGCGGAACATCGTCGCTGTGGATTTTCAAAGGCTTTTTAACCATGGCGATTCTACTCGGGATGTCATCTTGCAAGATGGGGACCTAATTTTTATCCCAAGTAATCAGAATACCATTCTGGTGCTGGGACAGGTCCCATTTCCCGGTCAGCAGCCGTTTGTCGCTGGCAAGGATTACAAATATTACATCCAGCAGGCTGGCGGAGTCACATATAAAGCTTGGGAGAGCAAGGTTCGGATTGTCAAGGCTGGGACCAAAAATTGGTTGAAACCCAATAAAACCCAACTCGAACCGGGAGATATGATTTGGGTGCCACGCGTGCGGGAGAACCGTTTCGAAATGATGTTTTATTGGATTTCCCAAGTCCTTGAAATTGGAGCATCGGCTGCCACCATCTGGCTATTGGTGACGAAATTAAAATAATAATTCTACCCAAGCGCAGCGAAACTGCATATCAACATGAAAAGAATTTGAACCCCGGATTTCGCTAATTGCTCAAATGATAAGAAGCCGCCAGTTGGCGGACGACCGTTATTTGTATCATTAGCATAATTAATGGCTAAAAATCTCTTTAAAATTCTTACAAAGAATTGCAATACGAATTGAATATTAGAATAGGTCTCTCGATGTTGAAACGATACATTTTGCTCATCATAAAAAATCGTAAGCTGTTCTTTGGTGTTGTTTTTGGTTTGACATTGATTAGTTTGATTGTTTCACTGCTCCTGCCCAAATGGTATCTGGCCGAAGCCTCGTTTCTGGCGCCCGAGTTAGCGCCCAATACCATGATCGGTATGAGCGGCGGGCTGTCTTCGGTCATTCAAAGCTTCACCGGCCAGCGGAAGATGAGCGGCTATAGCTACATGGCCATCCTCAATAGCCGTACCATCAACGAGCAGGTGGTCCGAAAATTCAACCTCATGAAGGTCTATAACATCTCCGATTCGTTGATGTCCAAAGCGTTGAAAGAACTGAGCAGCAATGTCTCGTTTACCTTTGGCGACAACGATGAGACCACCATTTCGGTCTACGATAAAGATCCAGTGCGCGCCGCCGAAATGGCTAACTACTATCTGGAGTTGCTGAACGAGCGTGGCAAAGAGTTCGCTCGGACCGAGCTGACCACCTTCAAGAAATTGATCGAAGAACGCGTGCGGGCCAATGAAGATACCCTGAGAAAATTGGAGCAGCGCATCAAAGCCTTTCAACAGCGGGAACAAGTGCCAGTGATCATGGCGGAACAAATAAGCGGATTGGATTTCCTGGGTGAGTTGTACGCCCAGCGCATTGCCCTAGAGTTGCAGCAACAGTTGCTCAAAGAAAATTATGGCGAAAATCACCCCCTGATCAGTTCCATCAAAAATCAATTGCTCAGCATCAACCAGAAAATCCAGGCCATTCCGGAGATGACCGTCGAGTATCTGCAAATTTATCGGGAATTGCTGGTGCAGCGCAAGATCGCCGAGGTGCTGATCCCCATGCTGGAACAGGTGAAGCTCAGCGAGCTGCAGAAAATCCCGGATGTCATCGTGCTGGATAAGGCTGTGCCGCCCGATCGCAAGAAAAAGCCCAAGCGCATGTTCATTGTGCTCGGCACATTCCTGCTCGCCTCGGTGAGCACCTTTTACTATCTGCTCATTCGGGAAAAATATCATGATGAGATAGAGGAATTTTGGAGCCAGGCAAAAGCGACATGGAAAAGTTAGTTCGGCCGCTTCAAATTCTTCGGAGCAATCATTACCTGCGCGACGCCGTCATCCTGCTCAGCGGCAATGGCTTGAAGATTTTTATCGGCTTTATCTCCAATATCATCCTGGCAAAATTTTTCAGCCCCGAAATGCTGGGCGTGTACGGCACGCTGATGGCGGTTTCCTTAGTCTGCGTCAATTTCACCGATTTCGGCTTTGGCAATACGCTCAATCAGCTTACCAATCGCTATCGGAAGCAGGCGAAAGAAATTTTGTCCAATATTTTCTTTTTGAAAATATCACTGCTTCTCCTCTTTCTGGCGATCTTTTATTTTTCAATCGATATGCTTGCCCAGCATCTCACGGCGCTGGAAGGCAGAACGGACCTATTGAAGCTCTTGATTCTCTCCATTGCTTTTGAGAGCTTCTTCAAATTTTTGCTATCGACGCTGCAGGCGAAACAATTGTTCAAGCGATTTAGCCTGCTGTTGGTGATCAACAATTCGATTCGGCTGATAGGAATCGTGGCGCTCTATTTCTTGAAGCTGTTGACATTAAAAACAATCATTCTACTCTATGCCGCCTCTTTCGGCATGTTGATTTTTTCCAATTCTCGGATCTGGAGCTTTTCGTTTCGGCTCGAGCGGAGGCTCATCGAACAAATTTCTCGCTATGCGTTCTGGGTGTGGATGTTTATCGTTTTTAATACGCTCTTTGTCAAGTCCGATATTTTGCTTATTAACTATTTGAAGTATGACAAAGCGGTCATCGGCAATTATGTGCTCATTTTTTTCTTTATTTCACTGATCAGCCTGTTGCAGGATGCCATTTTCACGCAACTGTTACCCAAGACGTCTGAATTTCGCCAGCGATCGGATTACCAAAAATATTATGCCGATATCAAATACATTCGGATTGGCGCTATCATAGTATCGCTCATTTATGTTTTGATTTTGCCTCAGGTGCTGCAATGGATTTATTCGGATAAATATCAGATTGAATATCTTCCCATTTTGATTTTTGGAATTCCATTTCTGTTCAGCCTATTTAATGAATTCAATGGTGTTTTGCTTTACGGCATGGCGCAGCATCGCTATATTTCCATGGCCAATATTTTGGGATTGATTTTTGTGGTCATCGGATTGTTCATATTTCCCAGCGTAACCACGGTGTTGCATGTGGTGCTGGCTGTGACCATTGGGAAATTGGTGGTCGAATCGTTTATTTATCTGAAGGTCAAGCAATGTCTGCGGGCCATACCAGAATAGACTGGGAGAAATTTTCTTGTATGACTTAAGCGGTCCAATTCTTTCCAACGAGTGAATTTCTGGGACCGCTCATTTCGCGAGTCCTTCATATTGCCCGAATTGGTAGATTTTGGTATGAGCGAAATTGGTTTAATGAGCGAAATTCGCGGTCGTAGGGCATTTTGATTCTGACTCATTCGATTATTTGTATCAGGGGCAACAGGTGTTCGCAATTAGCTCTAAAATAAAAAGCAATTTTTTTTCACTGGACAAGCTGCTCTTGCTGGCCGTGATCAGCTTTCCGTTGATCATTTTGCTGTTGCTTGCGTCTGAAGCTTATATCGCTCTTGGTATCTTCCTGGGCACCTTGTTTATCATTCTGATCGTCCAGAATTACCGCTACGGACTGTATTTTATCGTGATCGGTTTGCCGCTGTTTCAGTCCATTTCAACCAAATCTGATGCTGCAACCTCAACCGGAATTCATTTGCAGTTCATTTTAATTCCGGTTGTTTTTGTCTCCTGGCTGGCGGAAAAAATCTCAAAAAAGGAATTAGTCAAGCTCAAATTTCCGCTGCTGCCGCTGCTATTCTTTTTTGTGTTGGTCCTGATTGCAACTGTGGTGAATCAGATGGATGTGGTCTCACATCAGCTTATCCGCCATGGCTTTATTCAGATTTATGGATTAGTCAATTATTTGGTTCTATTTTATATTCTGGTGAATGAACAGTTGGACAGTGATGCTATTCAGAAAATTTTCTGGGGGATTTTTATCGTGGCGTTTATCACCGCCGTCATCGGAATTTTCCAATATTTCACCGCTTATACGGGACCCGAGGGGGGCTTAAGAGCGACATCGACTTTCACATCTTTTTTGAGAACCGATACCAGAAACAATGCCAATGCGTTCGGCGCCTATCTGGCGATGATGATTGCACTCTCGCTTTTCATCTGGAATACAACGAGCAAGAAGAATAGAACTATCGTTGCCATTTTTGCTGCCACGATCTTTTTCTGTCTCATATTGACACTATCGAGAAGCAGTTTGCTGGCAGCGATCTTTGGCTTGCTTTGCTACACCTTCTATCGCAATAAAAAAGCTTTTGTCATTACCGTTATCATTTCAGCCATTGGCCTGGTGGGGCTTTATTTTGAGCCAGCATTTCACCGCCGAATTGAAAGTATCTTTACCCTAATTTCTGATACCCGTGTCATTAAATTATTTTTAGACGTTAATCCGCGCAGCCTGGATTGGTCGTATGTAGAATATTATGGTGTTCAGGGGTATAATAGCGATATCGTTTCAGGCGCCTTTAGAATCTGGGCATGGATTCAGGCAATCCAGCTTTTTATGGCCCATCCATTTTTGGGGGTGGGATATCATTTAACATTAGGCTTCAGCCCCTGGCCAACTGCTGAAAATTTTTATCTGGATATTGCTAGCATGACCGGCACGATTGGCTTGACTCTGTTTTTAATCATTCAAATCATTTTTTTAAAGGATGGTTTTCGATTGTTGAAATCACATCGTTTCACTCATATCGGCATGTTCTGGATAACGATGTTTGCCATGATCTTTGTCACCAGCCTGACTGGTTCGATTCTATTCAATGGGAAATTGTTGGGTATATTTTGGTGCTTAGCTGGATTATTCTACAATGTCAAACAGCAAGAATACGATTCTCTTTATCAGCAATGAGTCGAAGCTGCTGGGCGCGACCAATGTGCTGCTTCATATTATCGACTATCTTCATGCGACTCAGAAATATAATATTCTGGTTAGCTGTCCGCCTACCGAGGGACATTTTAAAGAAATTCTGCAGCAAAAAAACATCACGACATTTACTCCCAATTGTTTACGCGACTACTATTTTCATATTAGCAAACCGGCCTTCCTGCCCATCCGAATATTGCGTCGCATTATCGATAACCTGAAATTGCTTTTTTTCTTTTATCAATTTTTATCGAAAAATAAAAGTACCATCGTTTATGCCAATACTTCCGCAGTGCGATATATTGCTCTTCCGGCTCTGCTGTCCAGGACAAGGCTGCTATGGCACGTCCATGAATATTCTACCAAACCATTAAAACAGAAATTTCATTCTCTTTTAATTAAATTATGTTCTGATAAAATTATTGTTCACTCACCTTTTCTAATTTCTAAGATGGGCATTTCCGAACGTGGACAGAAAAAAGTAATCTTTTTTCGATACTTTACCATTCTTGAAAGGAAAGAGTATCCTGAGACAGAATTCAATCGTCTCAGCTATGATCTGATATTCGCTGGCAAAATCGGGTTTGAAAAAGGAGTGCTTGACTTATTGAGCGCTGTCAAAAATGTAGTAGAGATTAAGCCAGATTTGAAAGTTGCTCTGGCTGGTGTATTTGTTGACAAAGACAAAGATTTGGTTTTAAGTTTTGTGGAAAAGCATAGATTAGAAAATCATATCACCTTTTGTGGCTTTGTCCCGGATCTCAATCGAGCTATTCTGGATTCAAAGGTAGTTGTTTTACCGACCTATCGTGATTACATGCCCATATTGGTTATGGAAGCGTTGCTGCTGGAAAAGCCAGTGATTTGTACCGACGTGGGAGATATTCGAAGTATTGTCACGCATAATAAAAATGGGATCATTATCAGCCCCGGAAATGTTCAACAATTGACGGATGCCATTTTACAAATCCTCGACGAAGAGGCTTATCAGCGATTTGTTCTGGGAGCCAGGGCTCAAAAAGCTGAGCTGTTATCAGATGCCAATGATTACGAAAAAATTGAACAGGCGATTGATAATCTTTTTCATAAAAGAAAGGCATAAGCATGAAATCATTTATTAGAAGAGTTGCGCGGCGAGGGGTCAGTTTATTCATCCCGGATAGCGTGCGTTTCGAGAATGCAATTCTTCCAGCCAGGCATCTTCGGCTATGTGGACCGGAGTTCCGGCGGGATAGTTATTTCCTTGCCTCGGCGAAAGCGGAAGCAGATCGCTTAATTCAGCAGTTTGGATTGATTGAGAAAAGTTCGGTTTTGGATGTCGGCTGCGGCGTTGGAAGACTTTCAATCGGCATAATCAGCCAGCTTGGAAATATACAAAAATATCGAGGAATAGACATCAGCAAAGCATCGATTCGGTGGTGCCAGAAACATATTACCAGCAAACACCCAAATTTTCAGTTCATTCACATCGATGCGAGCAATCCTCGGTACAATCCCAAAGGAGTTAAAATTGGCGTCGATTTCAAGCTCCCATTTGATGATCATGAGTTCGATATCATTTATCTTTACTCCGTATTTTCCCACATGACCATTGACGATATTAAAGTTTATCTAAAAGAATTTAAGCGATTATTAGCCCCTTCCGGGAAAATATTTTTAACTGCCTTTATCGCCGATGGCGTACCGGACATGACTGTTAATCCACCAGATTATCAACTGAAAAACTGGAGCGGTCCCTTGCATTGTGTCCGTTATAACAAAGATTTCTTTTCAGCCTTATTAGCAGAAAACGATTTTGTCATCGATCGTATGGATTACGAACAGGAGACGAACGGACAGAGTGCCATTTATGTTTCAAAAAGAAAGTAACTTGTCATTGGATTGGAATAATCAAAAAATAAGATTTACCTTTGTAATTATCAATTACAATTCATTCGATTACACCAATAAATGCCTGAACAGCATCAAGCTGTTTTGTCGCAACCACAACTACGAAATCATCGTGATCGACAATGCTTCCATGGATGACAGCGCGAGCAAATTAGCAGCAAAGTTTACGGATGTAATTTTCATCAAAAATAAAGAAAACTATGGCTTCGCTCGCGCCTGTAATCAGGGAATTGATCGAGCCAGTGGTGAGTTCATCATATTTTTGAATAACGATTTTGAGTTCACAACGGATATTTTCGACCGCATTATTGATAAATTCCAACGCTATGAAAACTTGGGACTGTTAGGATTTCAATTGTTGAATCCAGATGGAACGGTTCAAAAAACAGATTTTAAATTTCCAACGATACCAAGAAGAATTTTGCAGCTCACGATTGTTCCATTCATGAGGAAACACAGTTCCGCTAAATTGCCTAGTTTGAATGCCAAGGATCGAATCGTCGATTATATCAAAGGCGCATTGATGATCATACCTGCCAAGCTGTTGAATCAGCTTCAGCTTCGTTTTGATGAAAATTATTTCATGTATCATGAAGAGATGGATTTGGCTTTTCAGCTTCGAAAGCAGGGAAAGATTTGTATTTTGGATACGACCCCAGCAGGGATTCATCACGGACAACATGCCGAGGATGTACATAATGAACGAGTTTTTCTCTGGCGCAATCAGAATTACCTTTTTTTCTTAAAGAAAAATTATGGTAAATTAAAGCTCTTGATTTTGATTGTCTTCAATCTTATCGTTTTCAGCTTAAAACTATTCCTATTCTTTCCCAATCGCTCTTTGCGTCATACCTACCTAACAGTAATAATTATGAACCTCAAAGCACTGTAAGGCTCCGTATTATTTTGAATCACCTCAAACCAAGGACCAGATAACCCACCAGCGCCAATCCCGCCGCGGTTATGGCATACGGCAACTGCGTATTGACATGATCGATCAAATCGCACGCCGAAGCCATCGAAGCGATAATGGTAGTATCTGATACAGGGGAGCTATGATCACCGAATACGCCGCCACCCATGACCGCGCTGACCATCAGCGGCAAATTCAATCCCATATTCTGCGCCAGCGGGACGGCAATGGGCATCATGATCGCAAACGTGCCCCAGGATGTTCCAGTGGCGAACGAGATGAAGCAGGCGGTCAGAAAAACCAGCGGGATCACCAGCGCCGGATGGATGGCGGCGGTGGCCAATCCCGCCACATAAGGGCCGGTGCCCATGGTCTTGCATGTGGCGCCCATGGTAAAGGCGAACACCATCAATAACCCCATGGGGATCAAGCCGCCCATACCTTTCATCACCAGATCCAGCGTCTCCTTCAGCGAAAAAATCCTTTGAATTTTATACAGCAGACCCGCGACAAAAATTCCCATTAACACCGCCCAGAACACGGCCGTAGAGCCAGAGCCGTGTTCAATATGGCCGTTGCCCGTGATCAACAGCCCAATGGGAACGGTCAGCACCATAGCGATCAACGGGACCAGCATATTGATCGGCCGAGGCGTTACCCCGGATTTAACCGGCATGGCGATCGTCTCTTCGGAGACCAATAGCTGCGCGCCATCGCGAATTAGCTTGCCCGTTTCCCTCGCCCGTTTCTCCGCCTTTGCCATGGGGCCAAAATCTTTTCGAGTGATGATAATAAACAGCACCAGCAGGATGGTAAAGATCGCATAAAAATTGGTGGTAACCGCTTTCAACACCATGAAAAATGGATTCTCGATCTGCTGCGCCAGCAACAGCCCGGTGAGCACTGCGCCCCAGCCATTGAACGGGATCATGACGCAAATGGGACATGAAGTCGAGTGAGCCAGATAAGCCAGCTTCTCTCGGGGGGCTTTGAATTTATCGAACAGGGGTCGACCAATGGAACCGATCACCAGATTGATCATATTGCTTTCGATGAAGATCATCACGCCGATGAGCCAGAGTAACAGGCTGGCGCTGGTGCGGTTTTTCACCAGACCTTTTTCGCTGACCCAGCGGATAAAACCGGTTACGCCGCCCGAATGCTGCATCAAAATGATCAGTGCGCCGACCATCATGCTGAAGATGATCACTTTGGTATTGCTCGAATCCTTGAAAACGTCGATGGTCGCCTCCAGTGCTTGTCGCAGCCCGACCAGCGGATTCCAGCGATTCATGGCGGTCCAGCCGAGCCAGAGGCCGAGAAAGAGTGATGGGTAGACCTGTTTGGTTTTGATGGCCAGAACAATGGCCAATAGCGGAGGAAGAACCGAGATCCAGCCGTAGCTTACCAAAAGAACTCCTTTGGTTATTTTAAAATTTGTATTTGGTAAACTGTGAAAACAAGAACCGAAAAGTATTGGCTCTCAGCACCGCCAGTGGGCGGTGCGCCTTTTGGCGGATTGAAAGATCTCAGAAAAAGGCTTTTATTTTCAATTCGGAAAGGCTTTGCTTCTGAAAACCAATAATTTGGGTAAGAGTTCAGCATTTTAGAAATAGATTCAGACCACCAGCTCAATCCCAATGGGACAATGATCCGATCCCATAATCTCGGGCAGAATATAAGCAGCCTTTACCTGATCTTTTAAATTTTCGCTCACATAAAAATAATCGATACGCCAGCCGATGTTCCGCTCCCTGGCCCGGGATTTTAAATCCCACCAAGTATACTGCCCTGGCTGTTGATTGAACATCCGAAAGGTATCCACATAGCCATGGCTGAGAAATTTATCGATCCAGGCGCGCTCTTCTGGCAAAAAACCAGAGACTTTCTCGTTTTCTTTCGGACGAGCCAGGTCGATCTCCTTGTGAGCAGTATTGACATCGCCAGTGACCACTATTTTTCGGCCAGCATTTTTTAACCGATCCACATACTCGAGAAACGCATCGTAAAAATCCATTTTATACTGCAATCGCTCCTGCGAACCCTTCCCGTTGGGAAAATAAATATTGAACAGCACAAAATCCTGATAATCGGCGATCTGAATTCGCCCCTCGTGATCGAATTTTTCAATACCAAATCCAGTCTTGAGCTCTTTGGGCTCTTGCTTTGAATAGATCGCTACCCCGCTATAGCCCTTTCGCTCTCCAGCTTCGAAATAGGCGTGATAACCTGTGATTTTCATGAGTGCGTCATCGAGCTGATCGGAATGGACCTTGGTTTCTTGGAGACAGAGGATATCGGGCTGAAGTTGAAACACCTCGGCCAAATTGCCTTTTTTATGCACGGCACGGATGCCGTTAACATTCCAAGAGAGGATTTTGATGGTATTCATTGTGCCAAATTCCTTTTTATTTGCTTAAAAGCATGCAATTTTAAGACGGCTACTTTCACTCATGAAACGAAGTTCACTAATTTTTTTTTGAAAGCTGAACTCCTAAATTTAGCCTGTCATGAGCCCAGCGCAACTCATATTTAATTTTTAAGCATGCACTATTTCCCGTTGCAAAATGGTTTTCACCTTTTCCACCTTCGATGTCATGCGTGATTCAGTGCCTTTGCGATAATCCACTTTGATGATGGTGGTAATGCGATTGCATTGGGGCTCTAAAATTTTAAAACATTCCCCAATGACTCCAAAAACCTCCTCCCAGGAGCCCTCCAGGATCGTGCCCATGGGCGTTAGCTTATAGGTGATCCCGCTTTTGTCGATATGATCGATGAGCTGCGCCACATAATGACTAACGCTCTCGCCCTTGTCGGTAGGGTACATTGAGAATTCAGCCAGAACCATTTTTGCTCCTTTTCTATATTTGCTATTTAAAATGCAGAAAAATTTAAAGCCGAAAATTCTAAATATAAAAGAACGCTCAAATTCGAATGCTCAATGAGAAAGCTTGTTTTTGACAAGAGTGTTTTTCTATAGGATAATAAAGTTCTACTATCACGGATTTTTAGATATTACTAATGTTTTAATTAACCTGATATATAAGACCAATTCAGTAAACCTCACGGACCTTAGTCATCATCCTAATTCACTAACGATTTAACCTTATTAGCTGATTGTTTTATTTTGCTATCCAAAATGGCAAAAGAAAAATCCTATTTTGGACAGGAGGGATAATACCTCTATTTTTAAAATGCATCATGCCAAGGGAAAATTATAGCTCTTTACCCACAAAATACCTAAAATGACGCGAAAGTCAAAAAATTCAAAAAAGATTTCAGTGTTTTTCCGTGTGCTTTCCTGGCTATTTGTTGACGATCATTTCCATCTGAGAATTGTAACCATAAACCAATTCCGATTCCTTTCAATTGTGTTAAAGCATGAATCGAGTTATCGCCATAAGAGTGAGCTTTGGGTATTCGGAGTCCCATTGACGTTTTCAACCGAGGTCTTGGTCTCAGAAATGAAAGGTCACAGAATTGAAAATGAACAATTTTTTCTGAGCCCCTTCAATTCTGAGTCCAATTGATTTCTTCATTGCTTTCTGTTTTCTTTCATGCGTTTTGTTGGGATAATTATTTCTATTTTTGAATTTCAAATAATAGCTCCATGTTAGCTATTGGAATTTTATCAACGCTCAAGCGCTGGCAGGTGCCAAATGGAATCTATTGACTTTTCTTAAAAAATGCAAGCACTTTCTCATTTGGTCGAATTTTTCGACCATTTGGGCGAAGCCGTTTCGTTTTTTGCTGCTATTTGGTGCAATATTATAATGGCTCAGCTTCATTGAAATTAAAGAGTTAATTTGACCATAAAAATTTGTGGCACGCATCTTGTATGAATCAGAGCAAAACAAATTGTGATAGAAGTAACCAATTAATGAATTCAGGAGGTTCATCATGAAACACCTAATCAAATTATCCGTGGTAGCGATTGCGGTCGCTGTTCTGGCTTTTTTCACGCTGAGTCATGAGAGCTATGCTCAAAATAAATCGCCAAAGGGCAACAAAGTCGCTGGCTTTGTCGATGCCAATGGCGAGGGCTACAACGACAATGCGCCTGACGCTGATGGTGATGGCATTCCCAATGGACTCGATCCAGATTACAAGCCACTGAATCCGGACCGCGGTAAGCGATTTGGCTTTATCGACGAAAACGGGGATGGAATCAATGATCGGTTCATGGATGAAGATGGCGATGGGATTCGCAATTGCCAGGATTCGGACTGGGTTCGTCCGCAGGATGGCACTGGCAATAAATTTAAGCACAAAGTCGGCAATCGGGCTGGACACAAAGGCCCCAATTTTAAAGGCGTCGGGCCGAATGCCAACACTGGTAGTGGTCCAGGCGACGGCACTGGTCCAAAAGGGCCGGCATTGCAAAACAAGGCCGGCAAGTAATCCGTAGGATGCCTTGCGCAATCAATAGATAAAACAGTGGCAGGGATGGCATAACAGCAGCTAACCCTGCCACTTTTTTGTGCAGAATTTATCCCGTGGATCGATTGGAAACGATGCTGCGGCTGAAAGCGGAGGGGATACGGCAAATTTGTCCCGTTGCTCACCGCCAATGACCCCCGCTCGTCGGTTTGCTTTTTATTTGGAGTGGCGAATGGCAAATATATCATTTGCTGACAGTCAGATCGCCACTTCCAATTGTATCCACCAGTTGTAAGATCGTCCTACCAGTAGCTTTCGAATGCGTCTACTACTTGGCGGCTAACGTACCAGCAATAGCTTCTGCCTGAGGAGCTGTCCATTGGCGCTCAATAATCCGAAATAAGTTCCACTGCTCACTGCTTTTCCATCTTCATCGCTGCCGTCCCAGGTAATTGAATAATTCCCAGGCTCAAGCGTCTCATCCAGCAAGCTGCGAACCCGCTGGCCGGCCAGGTTATAAATCGCCAGCACCACATGATTATCTGGCATTTCAGGAATAGAAATGCGAAAGCCAGTGGCTTGATTAAAAGGATTGGGATAATTGGGCGAGAGTTCCAGTTGCTTCGGGAGAGCCGATTGACCTGCCGAGTGAGCCGCTGGCAGGATGGAAACAGGCTGATCGTTCAACCAGGCATAACGGACGGTCAGCCAATCACCTCCAATCGGAGCATTGGCACTGGTGGGTTGAAAGCTCAAGCGGAGCAATTCTCCGCTGCCAGAAATGGCTTTCGTCCCGGCCATGGCGATTTTTGCGCGGCCATTTTGTTGGTGATAGCTGACCATAAATCCCTGAGCCAGCTCTCCAGCCGCCGCACGAATGAGCTTGAAATTGGCGGCATCAAAGCTAAGCTCTATCTCGGCGCTGCAGATCGGCAGCAACGTCTTCAATTGGAGAGGGATCTCCATAGTGCCCGAACGATCACTTTTAAGGTTGTCCATAACCAGCGCAATATTCGCATCGAACTTTTCGATCGCCAGAGGCCCGAGGGTCGGGTAGCTCCAATTTTGAGAGACATCGCCGTAAACGATTCCAATGAAATCTTGATTGAACTGATCGCTTTGCAACGGCTGATACAGCAACGAATTGGGGTGAAAGGCCCAGTTGGTGTCGTTCACAGAGAAACTGGCTGGGACAAATTCCCAGCAATCCAGGCTATCGGCCATGGTTGGAAATTTGCTTTCCAATTGAACGGCATAGCGCATGATGAGCGAGGCATCGTAGGCGCTGATGGTCGAATCGCCGCTGACGTCGGCTGCAATGCACTGGTAGGGGGTCAAGTTGCTGATGCCGACCAGGTGTTGCAAAATAAGGGCGGCGTCGAACGGCGTTATGGCGCGCCCTTGGTCGCCGTATTTCTGGGGGGTCAGGGTGTAATTGCCATAATGCAACCCATAACAATTGAAATTCGCATTGGTATCGGTGAGATAGGTTGCGCTTTGCTGGCCGGCCAACACTAACTTCGTATTTAATATCGGCAAGCCAGTGCCCTGATATTTTACTGTTCCAGCGAGCTGAAAGCCTTTTACCCGGAAGCGGCCGTCGTGATTGATACTGCTGGGATTGCCCTCATTCAACATCACCTCGCCGAACTTCAAATTGCAGGTATCATTTTCCTGGGCGCGCGGATTGACTCGGAATTTCAGAAAGACGAGTGTACCATCATCCGCTAATGGCAGGCTGCCGGCCAGCGCAAAGTAGATCCGATTGGCCGAACGATTCAGGGCGGCCATTTGCCAGTTTTCCGTAATCGTTCCTATGCTGTTTAAATCGATGAATTCGAGGCAACTGCTGTCAAATTGAACTTCGATCAGCGCGGAAATAATGTCGTAATCCGAGACCCCAATGATGAGAATAGGCAAATTAATCGTTCGGTTGGGCGCGGCAAAGGTGTCGGGCAAGGCCAATTCGATAGTAGTTTCTGCCCCGAACAGTGGCTGCCCGAGGATCAAGCAGGAGAATAACAGAACCGATAGGCTCTGTGCGGAGAAATGCCGTAATTGCTTCATAGAATCCTCCTCTGACAAAATGACTTCATAATTGAGTTTTTTATTCGCTCAATGGTGCCCCATCGCAATAAGGGGGGCTGGAATCAAATCTTAAGATTAAGGGACCTCCGAATTGAAATCTCGCCAGTTGCACAATGACTTCGACGAACCTGAACCCAATAGCGTCATGCCTTTTATCATGCGGGCGAAAACGGTTGGTTTCTGAGTCATTCCAAGCGAAGCATAGCGAAGAGATAATGCCGAAAACATTATGCCTTGGCCAGATTCCTCGTTTAGCTCACAATAGCCCTCGGAGCCAGCAAATTCTCATTTTCATATAGCCTGTCCGAGGAAAAGGGCACGTTCGTTTGAACACTCCTATTGTTTCACGATGAAGCGAGTTGGTTATTTCATAAATCCTCGTTGGGTTTAAAAACATTCGAATTGAAAATCAAAGTCTTAACCAACTCAGTCGCGTTTACTTTATCAGTTATCGCGCAACGGATATTGGAACAGCACAGCCGTTCAGCTGAACATGTGGCTTCATTTTAATCTAAAAAAATTCATTACAAAGTCAATATATTTCATTGACAATTTAAAAAAAAATTATTACAATATTGGCCGAGATCCAAGGTTTTATGCCGTGGAAATTTCATGAATGGGAGGTGCTATGTCTCAGAGATCACAAATCCCCTGGCTATTATTGAGCTTGTTATTGATAATTTCCTCCTGTTTCGGTCAGAGCAAAAAACCGATGGCGAATCAATTTTCGGTTCATATTTTTTCATCTGCGAATTTCATGGGGTATCTGGAGCCGTGCGGCTGAGGTTCCAGCCGCAGTGGCGGTGTGGCTCGGCGAGCGACGTATCTGAAGCAGCATCATGCGGGGAGCGAACATCGATTGGTGGTGGACAACGGCGATTTTATCAGTGGCAGAGGCAAGAAGGAGCAACTTGCGGCCGAGTATTTGCTGAAGGCGTTCGCCAAAATGGAATATGATGCCATCAATCTGGGAGAGCGCGATTTTCTGCTGGGCTTGCAATTCCTAAAGGACATGGAAAAGAAATATAAATTGTCTTTTGTTTCCGCCAATATTTTTTATTCCGATGGCGTCACACCGGTATTTCAGCCTTATATCATCAAAGAGCTGAAGGGATTCGATTTTGGCGATAGCTATATTCCAGCGGTGAAAGTCGGCATTTTCGGTGTGATGATGGAACGGCAGCAATTGTCTTATCATGAGGCCGATCCGAGGCTGGTGGTTGGCGATCCGATTGCCGCTGCCCAGAATGCGATTTCGAAATTGAAAGATCGGTGCGATCTGATTGTAGGGTTAATTCATCTATCGTATGGGCAGCTGACCGCTTTTGCTGAGGCCGTTCCGGAGATCGACGTGATCATTGCTGGGCATGATGCAGTGATGCGAATTGACCCTCAGAAGATCAATCAGTCTCTGGTGATCATGGGCGGCAATCGCGGCCAATATATTGGCGATCTGCGTTTGGTGCTGAATCAGCAGAAAAAAATCATCGATTATGAGGGCAAAGTCGTGGCATTGGATGCCAAAATAAAAGATGATCCAGCCATGCTGAAGCTCATTCAAGAGTACAGTGAGCAAGAAGCGAAATTAAGCTTTGAAATCAATCGCGAGCAATACCAGAAAATTGAAATGTATATGGGTGCTGCCAAATGCAAGGAGTGCCATCAGGAACAATATGAGCAATGGTCCAAGACGCCCCATGCCAGCGCGTTCAATCGCCTGGTGCAAGCTGGAAAGAAAGACGACATCAATTGTGCCAGATGCCATACTACAGGATTTGGCCTGTATAATGGGTTCTATGGGTTGGACGAGTCCCCAGACATGATCCACGTTCAATGTGAAGCCTGCCACGGCATCGGTAAGCTGCATGTTCAAAGCATTGAAAAGATCAAATCCCAGCAGCTCAAAGCGGCCATTCTGGCGCCGATTACAGAAGAAACCTGCGTTGGCTGCCACGATAAAACCCAAGATCCGACGTTCGATTATCAGAAGGATCTGAAACTGGTGAAGCATTGAGACAAAGCGTTTGTGCTGCTTTCAAGGGTATATGACTTTCGAAAGGAGGGCAAATGCGGTTGGAAGGCCGTGGGGGCCAATTTTTTTGAATGGATGAAATCGATCAGTTAGGGGCTCTTGATCTGGTCGCAATGAAAAAATTCATTCTTGCAATTCAAGATCCGAGAATTCTTCATCCTAAATTCAGCGGCGGCAAAGGCTCCAATTTAGCTCGGTTGGTCACATACGGGTTCCAGGTGCCGCCGTTTTTTATCCTCAGCACCTCGCTATATCAGAGTGTGCTGAAAGCAAATCGGATCGATCGGCTTGTTCGGGAATTGTCCGCGGACAACTGGCAGCAACTTTATCCGGCCATCCGCTCCCGTATTTTATCCGCAGCCATTCCAGAAAAATTCATCCAAGCCATTCGACCGAAATTTCAGGAGTTGCTTTTCAACGCGCCTGGGAATGGCGTGGCGGTCCGCTCTTCCGCCCCTATCGAGGACCTGGCGGATTATTCTTATGCTGGCCAATTGGAGACATATCTCCATATCCAAAACGAAAACCAGTTGCTGGAGGCCATCAGAAAATGCTGGGCATCGCTTTGGAGCGAGCGGGTTCATGCTTATGCTGCTAAAAGCCAGCGACGATTAGCGGCCCAAACTTTGGCCGTAATCGTGCAGCAAATGATTCCCGCCGAATATGCCGGCATCTGCTTCACCATCGATCCGGCTGATGTGGCTGGAGACTGGATGCTGATCGAAGCAACGCCGGGAGTCGGGGCCGAGCTGGCCAGCGGGAAGGTCAATCCCCTGCGCTATCGGGTTCATCGGGCCAGCTTTGCTCTGGAATCCGAACACCAGGCCTTTGATCTCGAGCGGTTGCTGGAGTTGGCGCGTACAGCGCTGGCGATCGAGCGTTCCTTCGGCGCGCCTCAGGATATTGAATGGGCTAGTTTTCAGCAGCGGATCTACATCCTGCAATCGCGACCGATCACCGCGATGTCGGATCATCAGTCACAGCCGACCAAAGTGCTGTGGAGCAACTATTTTTTCGGCGAACGATTTCCCCAACCGGTTTCACCCCTGGGCTGGTCCATTTTGCAACCGCTCATCGAAGCCAACGCCTTTCGTGAGCCATTGCAGTTTCTTGGGTTCCACAAGCTGGCTCGGTCCCGCATCACCCGATGCTTTTTCGGTCGACCCTACACCCGATTGGAAGTGTTTCGAGCGTTGCACTCGCTTTTTCGCACTGCTTGGGTTTCAGCAGACAAACGAAAGCTATTTTATATGCAACCGGTCTCGCTCGCCGAAATTCTGCGCCGAATTATGAAGCGCATGGGGCCAATCCTGAACGCCCTGGTGGCGACAACCGATTGGATTCCTCCGATTCACCTCCGCAACTGGAGGCGGTTTCTTCCCCGCTATTGTGCCCGAATCGCTCGGCTGAACGCCACAGATCTCCGCAAGCGGCCCGATGATGAGCTCTGGAATCTGCTTGTCGCGGCGGAACTTCTTTCGGACAGTTTGCTCAAGCTGCACCGCTGGAGCATTACCTTTGCCGAATTAATCTATCATTTTTTGATTTATCTGATTCAGCGCTGGTTGCCAGAATGGGATGCAGAACCAGCCGTCGCGACGCTGCACCGCGGCTTGCCAGGGAATAAAACCGTGGAAATGAACATTGCGCTCTGGCAATTGAGCCGACAGGTGGGGCAAAGTCCTTTCGCTGCTCGCGATGGAAAATGGGATCGAATTTTGGCCGCCTCTCCGGAATGGCGTTCGTTTTTTCATCAATTTGGGCATCGCTCCATCAGCTTGGATATTGGCGTAGCCACCTTGGCTGAGGATCTTGACTATATCTTCCGAATGATCCAAAACTTTCGATGCCTGCCTGAGGAAGAATCCCCGGTTATTCGGCAGCGCCATTTTGAGCGACAGCGCCTGGATCTGCGCGAAATGCTATTGCGAAACCTATCCGCTCAGCGATTCGGTTTTTTGAAAAAGATGGTCATCGAAATCTTACTGGGATGGTCCGAGCAATTTTTCCTGCTGCGAGAGAACCAGCGGCATTATTGGCATCATGCCCTGGCGGTGAAACGAAAGGTCGTGCTGGAATTGGGGCGGCGTTTCGTTCAACGTGGCTGGATGGATGCGCCGAACCAGATTTTCTTCATGAGCCGTCAGGAATTAAACCGGGCGGTGGTCGACCGTTCACCGATATCTCTTTCAGCACTCGCCAGCCGAGCCCGGCAGCATCAAGAATGGGGATCTGCGCGGCCGGCGGCGATTATCGATGAGTCATCCGCTGCGATCGCCCCAATGGGCGGTCATCCCAAAAAGATGATCGGCATCGGTGCCAGCCCGGGGGTCGCCACCGGCATAGCGAGAATTTTCACTTCGCTGCAAGCAGCAATATCCATCGCACCGGGCGAAATACTGGTAGTGCCGACCACCGATCCCGGCTGGACGCCGCTATTTGGAACCATTCGGGGATTAGTGATGGAAGTGGGCGGCGTGCTGTCGCATGGCGCAATTATCGCCCGCGAATTCGGCATTCCCGCCGTCACCAGCGTTTCTGAGGCGACAGTTGCCATTCCCGATGGCGCTAAAATTACGATCGATGGCAATCATGGAGTGGTGTGGATTCATGACAATTGAGGCGCTCACCACATTTTTAGATCGCATTCACTTGTGGGAATTGCGGATCTGGGATTTCGGATTCCGCAGCTTGGGCCGCGAATATGGTTGGCTGTTTCTGTTCAAAATCATCTTCAAATATCCGCGAAAAAGCTGGCGAGGGCTCCAGGCTTATCGCAAGTTCTGCCAATACATCGGCACAATTTCTCCCAACCAGATTTACACCAATTGTCCAGAATCGACGCTCATCAACGCGGCTCGTGCGGATCGCCCGGCTCTGTTGGTGGCTATGGGATATTGCCAGCGGCCGTTGCGCACCGAAAACCAAGCTATGGCCTGTCCGTCACCGCGGTTCAGCCACCAGTGCTTCTTCGTCGAAAATTTTCACCGATCGACGCAGCACCCACCGGCCTGTTCGAGCTGCGAGATCAGGCCCATTGCCGAGGCAGCTATCCACGCGGGTGCCACGTTCTACATCATGACCTCGGCTCGGGATATTGCCCGGGATATTTTTATCCCAACCCTGGCCAGCCAGAAATTCCGCTACGCCATTCTTTTCCTCTGCCCGTATTCGGTGCTGCCAATGGCATTGCCGCTGTTCATTTGTGGCATCCAATTTCTGATCATTCCTTATGCCACGGGCGATTGCCGCAGTTACCATGATTTCCTTCAGGCCGATGTAGGGATCAAACCGAAACGGACGTTTCCAGCGAAGCACAATTTTCAGACAGCATTGAAAATTTTAAATACCATTCACTCTGGTCCAAAATAGAATTTCCCTTTTTGCGACAAGAAGCGAATAAGATTAAATCGTTAGTGGATTCGGTCGGTTACGAAGGTTAATCAGATTTGCTGAATTGGGCTTGTATGTCAGGCTGATGAAAAACTTAGTAACCTATAAAAATCCGTGATAGCAGAAAGCTTTTGACCTTATCGAAAAACACTCTTGTTCAAGAAAGCATTTCTCCTTAGGCATTTGGGACAGCAATATATAATCCACCAAATCACGGAGAGATAGAAATAGAATCTCATTTTGAAGAACGAATAAATTTGCTTTCAACGGCATATTTTACAAGGAGCAAATTTACAAATCTAAATTATTTTGGACAGCAATGAATGCAATTAATCGCAATCATGCAGAGACTGGATGCGGATATTTCGCTTGACTTGAACTCAATTTTTGTTTATTTTAAGCCATTTGAAAATATGATGGAACCCTATAAAAGGCAGAATCCCATACAAAACGACGGATCACTGCTCACCGACCGATCACTGACTACTGATCCCTGTTCACTGATCAAGGAGAAAACAACATGCCCAACTCCCAATTGGACATCAAAACCCTGGAAAGCTGGCTCTGGGAAGCCGCCTGCAAAATCCGCGGGGAAGTGGATGCCCCCAAATACAAAGATTTTATCCTGCCGTTGATCTTCATCAAGCGGCTCTCGGATGTGTATGACGATGAATTTGAGCTGCTGGCCAAAGAACTGGGCGGCCAAAAGCTGGCGCGGGACGCCGTGCAGGCGGATCACGCTCTGGTCCGATTCTACATCCCCGATCCCGCCAGATGGATAAATATCGCCAAACAAACCATCGATGTGGGGCAATATCTCACCGATGCGGTTCGCGCCATCGCAAGAGAAAATCCGAAGCTCCAGGGCGTCATCGATATTGTGGATTTCAATGCCACTGCCGCCGGGCAGCGGGTGATCAGCGATGAGAAATTGAAACTGCTCATCGACGTGTTGGGTCGCTATCGCCTGGGCTTGAAGGATGTGGAGCCAGACATTTTGGGTCGGGCGTACGAATATCTGCTGCGCAAATTTGCCGAGGGTTCGGGCCAGAGCGCGGGCGAATTCTATACCCCGAGAGAAGTGGCCATTTTGATGGCCCATCTGCTCGATCCCGAACCGGGCCAGCAGGTCTACGATCCCTGCTGTGGCTCGGGCGGCTTGTTGATCAAATGTTTTTTGAGGTTCAAGGAAAAATTTCCAGGGCAAAATCCTGCGCCGCTGCATTTTTTCGGCCAGGAAATTTTGGCCTCCACCTTTGCCATGGCCCGCATGAACGCCTTTATCCACGATATGGAAGCCGAGATCACCCTGGGCGATACCATGAATCGTCCCGCCTTCACCACCGCGGCTGGCTCGCTGCGCCAGTTCGATCGGGTCACGGCCAATCCCATGTGGAACCAGGACTTCAGCCAGGAAGTGTTCGAGAACGACACGTACCATCGGTTCGGCTTTGGCTACCCTCCCTCCAGCAGTGCGGACTGGGGCTGGATTCAGCACATGCACGCCTCGCTGAACGAGCGGGGCAAAATGGCCGTGGTGCTGGATACGGGTGCGGTCTCCCGTGGCAGCGGCAATGTGGGCAAAAATCGGGAGCGGGATATCCGCAAGGAATTTGTAGATCGCGATCTGGTGGAAGCCGTGTTGCTGTTGCCCGAGAATCTGTTCTATAATACGTCCGCACCCGGGATCATTCTGGTGATCAATAAAAAGAAGCGCCAGCCCGACCAGATTCTGTTGATCAATGCCGCCAAGGAGTTCAAAAAAGGCAGGCCCAAGAATTATCTGCCCGAGGAAAGCATCGTCCGCATTGCGGATCTCTATTTGAACTGGCAGGAGCAGGAGGGGATCAGCAAGATCATCACCCGAGCCGAGGCGGTGAAAAACGATTACAATTTGAGCCCTTCCCGCTACGTGACCCAGGACGGCGAGGACGATACGCTGCCGCTGGAGGACGCCGTGGTGCTGTTGCAGGAGGCCGAGGAAGAGCGGAAGGCTGCGGATGAAAAATTGGCGGAGATTTTAAAAGCTCTGGGCTTGAGCGTTTCAAAGGTTGAAAACCGTTGAGAGCATGGGATAAAATTTTTTTCCCACAGAAATGGAATGCCACAGAAGCGTTATTGACCCTTTCAAAGGTTGAGAACCTTTGAAAGGGTGGGCTGATGATCATTCAATCCCTGATGGGAGTTGGATTGATCCTCCTGCGACAGCACGATGGGTTAGATTGCGTCCCGTAGGGACGAGATGTTTATAGCCGAAGAAAGAATGAAAAGGCAATGTCGTGCCGTAGGTACGAAACCCATTTTTTATCGCCTGATGGATGGAGTAGCCGATGAACAACGAGAACAACCGAAATGCTTTTAAAATGACGGAAATTGGGTGGCTGCCTGAAGAGTGGGAGGTTGTGAAATTGGGAGATGTATCTGACTTAATTATGGGACAATCACCCCCAGGAGATACTTATAACACTGCGGGGCAGGGTATGCCATTTTTACAAGGCAAAGCTGAGTTCACCGAGATTTCTCCGCGACACATTAAATATACCACTAAGCCTCTTAAAATAGCTGCAATGAAAAGCATCTTGATTTCGGTGAGAGCTCCTGTTGGCGACGTTAACATAGCAGATAGGGATTATTGTATTGGCAGGGGATTAGCATCAATTTCTTTAAAAGAAGGATCGAATAATTTTTTATTTTATATTTTGAAATTTTATAAAAAATCTCTTGAGAACGAGGGTTATGGATCTACATTTAAAGCTATTAATCGCACTAAACTAGAAAATTTCAAAATCCCCCTTCCCTCTCTTTCCGAGCAGAAAAAAATTGCAGCGGTGCTGTCGGCGGTGCAGGAGGCGAGGGAGAAGACCGAAGCCGTGATTGCTGCCGCTAAGGAGCTGAAAAAATCGCTGATGAAATACCTGTTCACCTACGGCCCCGTTCCCGTGACCGAAGCGGACCAAGTGCGGCTGAAGGAGACTGAGATTGGGGTGATGCCTGAGGAGTGGGGGGTTGCTCCGATTCATAAGATTGGAAGAATAATTACAGGGACTACTCCACGGACAAATTTGCGCGAATATTATGATGGCCCATATATGTTTATTGCGCCTGGGGATATTGGTAACAAAGTCTATGTTGAAAATACAGAAAAATATTTAACAGAAAAAGGATTGCGCGTTTCAAGACCGCTTCCAAAAAATTCTGTTTTAGTTGTTTGTATTGGTGCAACAATTGGAAAAGTAGCGCTCACGAAAATTGATAATTGCACAACAAATCAGCAAATTAATTCAATAATTGTAAGCGAGAGAAATGATCCAAAATTCATATATTATTCATTGAGCTTAAGAGCACCCTTCTTGCCTTTGTTGGCAGGAAGAGCAGCAGTGCCAATTGTAAACAAAAGTAATTTTGCCCAATTTAAGATTTCATTGCCTAATTATTGCATTCAGAAAAAAATATCTGAAATTTTATTCTTTCTGGATCAAAAAATAGAATCCGAGCAATCCAAAAAACAAGCCCTGGATCAGTTGTTCAAATCGCTGTTGCATAATTTGATGACGGGCAAGATCAGGGTGAATCATCTCGAATTATGAATTATGAATTATGAATTGTGAATTATGAATTTTGAGTGGTTGAAATTTGGGACCGCTAATTTCACGAATTTTTTTTTCATTTCGCTAATCGGGAGTTTTTGAAGGGGTGGCTTGATTTTAAAAGGATGTTTCTTAAAAGGCTGACGCCTCTTAAAAGGCTGACGCCTTAAATCCTAGTTAAAAGGCTGACGCCTTAACTCCTGG